>Ga0306926_10000240_pt1 | contig 47543 bp, 41 predicted proteins | sample flu12Cox44000178_FD_203759 | JGI IMG/M metagenome (GOLD analysis project Ga0306926, IMG submission 203759) | Lab enrichment of tropical soil microbial communities from Luquillo Experimental Forest, Puerto Rico - flux8day.12C.oxic.44.000.178 (v2)... | ecosystem: Environmental > Terrestrial >... | reverse complement strand
ATACGGGCCCGCAGCTTCATTGCTGCATTAGAGGCCGGACAGATGGCAGCATCCGACTACACGTGCCAATCTTCTTCAAAAACCGCTTGCATCTCGCGGGGCGTCCACAGATGAGTACACGCCCTAGCTCGCATGCTCTGAGGAGCTGGGCGAACCCGAAGCCCGCCGTCAGGCGGTCAGGGAAAGCGGCGGGCGCTTCGCTGGGTGGTTCAGCTCCACCTCGGAACCCCGCTCGCGGTATGAGGCGAACAACCCCGCGATTTCGGTCGCGGGCTTTGCCGCGCTGAACAGGTGGCCCTGCATTTCGGAACAGCCGAGTGTACGCAGCAATTGTCGCTGCGCTTCCGTCTCGACGCCTTCCGCCGTTGTCGTCATGTTGCGGGTGGCCGCGATGTTCACGACCGCGCGTACAATGCTCGACGATCCACCCGGTATGGCCACCTCCTTGACGAAGCAGCTGTCGATCTTGATCTTGTCGAACGGAAAGCGTTGCAGATAGCTGAGCGACGAGTAACCAGTGCCGAAATCATCGAGCGCAATGCGCACGCCGAGCTCGCGAATCTGGTGCAGGATGGCGAGCGCCGCGTCATCGTCGCGGATCAGGACCGCCTCGGTGATTTCCACTTCCAGCCGGCCGGCCGGCAGCCCTGAGGCCGCCAGCGCCGCAGCGATCTTCAGGGCCAGCGTACCGCACTTGAATTGCACCGGCGAGACGTTGACCGCGAGACGGATGTCGTGGGGCCAGGTGGCGGCATCTGCACAGGCGGTGTTGAGTACCCACTCGCCGAGCTCGTTGATCAAGCCGGTATCTTCCGCGATGGGGATGAATTCCGCGGGCGAGATCATGCCGCGATCGGGATGCCGCCAGCGCATCAGCGCCTCGCAGCCGGTAATTCTGTTGTCCGCGAGGCTGATAAAGGGCTGGTAGTGAACCTCGAGTTCTGCTCCGCCACGCGTGATCGCCTGGCGAAGCTCGATCTCCAGCTCACGTCGAACCTTGGCGCGCGCATCCATCGCCGCCTCGAAGAAACGGTAAGTCCGCCGACCTGCGGATTTTGCCGCATACATCGCAAGATCGGCGTTTTTTAGAATCTGATCGAGATCGACGCCATGCTCGGGCGCGAGCGCAATACCGATGCTCGCATCGGTGGCCAATTGATGCCCGAGGCATTCGAAGGGCATCCTGATTGTAGCAAGCATCCGAATCACCAGATCGATCACGTCGTCAGTGGAGGCGACCGAGGTCTGTACGACCGCGAATTCGTCGCCGCCCAACCGTGCCACAAAGCCCCCGGCACCGACGCAGTGGGTCAGGCTGGCGGCAACCGATTTGAGCAGCTCGTCCCCGACCAGGTGGCCGAGCGAGTCGTTGACGCTCTTGAATTCATCGATGTCGATGTAATGCACGGCGAGCTGCCGGCCTGGCGGAATGTTCGCCAACTCCCGCTTCAGCCGTTCATGAAACAACGCGCGGTTGGGCAGGTCCGTCAGCGCATCATAATGGGCAAGGTGCGTGATGCGCTGCTCGGTACGGCGGCGATCGGTGATGTCCTCGTGCGTTGCGACCCAACCGCCGTCCGCAAGCGGTTCGTTGACGACCTGCACGGCGCGGCCGTCCGCTGTCTCGATGATATGGCCTTTTTTCTGCCTGACGTCGCGCAGCACGCTGGCGATATATTCGTTTTCGTCGCCGACCAGCGATCCGGTAGCCTTGCGATGTTCAATGACCTGGCGAAAGGTGCAGCCGGGTTTCACGACATCCGGAGACAAGCCGTACATTTCGATGTAGCGCTGGTTGCAAACCACCAGCCGCTGCGAGGCGTCGAACAACAACAGACCCTGCGTCATATTGTTGATGGCGCGGTCGAGGCGCAGCTTTTCCAGTGTCAAACGCTGTCGCGACAGCTGATGTTCCTGCGACATCTTGCGTACGACGAGGAACAGCATGATTGCAATCAGAGCAACGGAAATAGCGCCGACGCCGATCAGGAATCGCGTCTGTTCGCGCCAGTCCGCCAGCGCCGCTTCAGTGGTCGTCGTTGCGACGATGACGATAGGAAAGTTGGCGAGCGCGCGCGATGAAACCAGGCGGCTCTCGCCGTCGACCGGGCTAATCAGTCGGGACTTGTAACTGTCCAGTTCGAACACTTTCCGCTGATCAATCGGGCCCGTATTGAAGTTTCGACCGATGGTGCCTTCGACCTGAGGGTAGCGGGCGAGCAAAGTGCCGTCGCGATGATGCATCGAAATCGATGCGCCCGGCGCAAGGGCCACCGACCCCAGAAACCTTTCGAAGCTTGCGGGTGTTATTCCTCGTGTGACGACTCCCAGGAACTGCTCGTTGGGTCCGGTGACCTTGCGCGCAATGATGGTCGCCCAGCCTTGCGCCAGACGGCCCTGCACGAGCTCAACCAGGAACTGATCATCGAAGCCGGCCTTGAACTGCTTGAAGAACATGCGGTCCGCGATGCTGACGTCCGGCACCGGCCAGTTTTCCGAGGAGTTGATCAGTACGCCGTTCGCGTCGAAGACGTTGACGCCGGCGACGTCGGTGTAGGCGCCTAGCTTCAGCCTCAGGACTTCATGCCACTGAAGCGTGGATAGCTCTCCGCGGAATCTGTCAGCCGAAGCGATACGGATGTCCGCGATTTGCGCGACGACGTCGTTTTCAATTCCCATGAAATCTTCGAGCTGCTGATCGAAGTGACGGGACAGCACCAGTACCGTGTTCGCGAGTTCCCGCTCGCTCGTTCGCAGCGCGCGCTCGCGGAAGTTGTCCGCCATGATTGTGGTGCCGATCGTGATCGCAGCGATCAGCATAAGGCCGCCGACGATAAGCCAGCTGATCGGGCCACCACGAGTAAATCTTCTCACGTCGGCGGAAGCGCTGGCTTTTCTCATTGTGGGGTTGGCGGCTGAGAGTCTGCGGCGGGAACGTGGCGTCAACCTCTGCTACGACAGCGAAATGGAGGCGACGTTAGCAAGGTGGGTTAACGTCGGGTTAAACCGACGGGTGTCGCTCTCTGGTTGTAGCGGGCAGGAAATTGCGACAACAAGGTTCAGGCGCGATAATGGCCCGACTTGCCGCCCGATTTTTCGAGGAGATGAATACCCTCGATGCGTACGCCGCGCTCGACCGCCTTGACCATGTCGTAGATGGTGAGGCAGGCAACCGCTACGGCCGTCAACGCTTCCATCTCTACCCCGGTCGGACCGGTCACCTTGACCGTCGCGCGGACGACGCAGCCCGGCAGTTTCGGATCCGGTTCGATATCGAGCACGACCTTCGAGAGCGCCAGCGGATGACAGAGCGGGATCAGCTCATGGGTCCGCTTCGCCGCCATGATGCCGGCAATGCGCGCGGCGCCAAACACGTCACCCTTTTTCGCATTGCCTGACAGGATCATCTCGAGCGTCGGTCTAGCCATGATGACGCTGCCTTCGGCAACCGCAACGCGTCCGGTTGCGGGCTTTTCGGAAACGTCGACCATGCGCGCCTCACCGCGGACATCGATATGGGTGAGGGCAGGGCTGCCCGTGGGCGATTTGCGCGCCATCAACGCGTGCCCATCGCGCCAAGCCTCGCGTCCCCCGTCAGCAGCGCGCGCGTAGCAGCGGTCACGTCCGCCTGCCGCATCAGGCTCTCGCCAACCAGAAACGTCGACATTCCCACGCGCGCGAGGCGTGCCAGGTCCGAAGGCGTAAAAATGCCGCTTTCTCCGACCGTCAGCCGGTCCGCAGGCACCAGCAGAGCAAGCGCTTCGCTTGTCGCAAGCGTTGTTTCGAACGTGCGCAGGTTGCGGTTGTTGATGCCGATCAGGGAGGAACGAAGGCGGAGCGCGCGGTCGAGCTCTAAGCGATCGTGAATCTCGATAAGGACGTCCATGCCGAGAGCAAGCGCAGCATCCTCGATTTCCCCCGCTGCCGCATCGTCGAGTGCGGCCAGGATGATCAGGATGCAATCGGCGCCGTAGGCTCGAGCTTCCACCACTTGATAGGTGTCGAAAATGAAATCCTTGCGCAACACCGGCAGATTGGTCGCCGCGCGCGCCGCCACCATGAAATCCAGATGCCCCTGAAAGGAGGGCGCGTCAGTCAGCACCGAAAGGCATGTTGCCCCGCCCGCTGCAAAGGCCTTCGCGAGTGCGGGCGGATCGAAATCGGCACGAATGAGCCCCTTGGAGGGCGAGGCCTTCTTTATCTCGGCAATCAGTGCATATTCCCCGGCAGAGAGCTTTTGCCGGATTGCGCGGACAAAGCCGCGCGGCGTGGGTGCGGTTTTCGCCCGTGCCTCCATCTCCGATAGCGGATGGGAGCGCTTGGCTGCCGCGATTTCCTCGCGCTTATAGGCCTCGATCCGGGTCAGAATATCGGACATCGTATCCGGCTCAGTTGTTGGAGACCGCAATCAAATGCTTGAGTCGTGCCGATGCTGCGCCGCTGTCGATCGACTTGGCGCCGATGGCAACACCTTCCTTCAAGGTCTTCGCCTTGCCCGCCACGATAAGCGCGGCCGCAGCATTCAACAACGCTACGTCACGGTACGGGCTCGGCAATCCATCAAGGACACTCTGAAGAGCCGCCGCATTGGCGTCGGCATCACCGCCCTTCAACCCATCTCCGCCGGTGCGCCCAAGACCCGCTTCCTCAGGCGTCACCTCGAAGGTCCGGATATTGCCGTTCTCAAGCGCCGCAACGAAGGTCGGTCCGGTGAGAGTGATCTCGTCCAGCCCGTCCGAGCCGTGCACCACCCAGACGGATTCGGCGCCGAGATTTTTCAGCACTTCGGCGAGCGGCAACACCCATTGCCGGGAGAACACGCCGACCATTTGTCGTCTAACTCCGGCCGGGTTGGATAAAGGGCCGAGCAGGTTGAAGATTGTCCGGGTCGCAAGTTCGATGCGAGTCGGCCCAACGTTCTTCATCGCAGGATGGTGGGAGGGCGCGAACATGAAGCCGATCCCTGCCTCCTTGACGCAGCGTCCGACCTGTTCGGGCCTGATGTCGATCTTGACCCCGAGCGATGACAGAACATCGGCGGCGCCCGAACGCGACGACAGCGCCCGATTGCCATGCTTGGCAACGGGCACGCCGGCGCCTGCGACGATGAACGATGCGCAGGTCGAAACGTTGACCGAGCCCGAGCCGTCGCCGCCGGTGCCGACGATGTCGACCGCCTCCGGCGGAGCGTTGACCCGCACCATCTTGGATCGCATGGCAGACGCCGCGCCGGTGATCTCATCGACGGTTTCGCCACGCACCCGCAGCGCCATCAACAGCCCACCCATCTGTGAGGGCGTCGCTTCGCCTGACATCATGCTGTCGAACGCGGAAGCCGCTTCGTCACGCGAGAGGGTTGCGCCGGTCGCGACTTTACCAATGATCGATTTGAGGTCGTCCATCGCCTGCCTTCAGTCTCAATTGTTGTTTGCGCCTGTGACCTGCGCGACGGCGTCCTCGTTGATCGACGTGCCGATATCCTTCTCCAGCGTGGTGACGTATTGCGAAATCTGTTCCTCGCTCAACCCCCGCTTCAGCGTTTCCTTGAGCTTCTTGATGTCGTCGGAGGCCAGGTCGACAGGGGGCACGGTGATGCCAGTGAGGCGGAAGACGAACCATTCGGAGCCGTCGGGTCCCGGGGTCTGTCCGACGCCATCGCTGGCAGTTCGGAAGGCGGCCTTGATCACGCCCGCGGGAACGCCCGCCGACGTGGCATCCCGCTTCAAGCCGGTTGCCGTCGCCACCTGCAATCCGAGGCTGGCTGCCTCGTCGGCGAGCTTGCCGCCCTGTTCAAGTTTTTGCACCATCTCGGTCGCCTTGGTCCGCAGGCGGTCATTGATCTGGTCCTCGCGCCAGCGGGTCTCGACCTGAGCCTTGACCTCATCGAGCGTGCGGTCGTGCGGCGGCGTAATGCCCAGCACGTCATACCAGACATAGCCGCCTTTGTACGGAATCGGATCGTTGTCGACGCCGACGTCGCTGTTGAAGGCCTGCGACACGACATTCAGCCCTGGCGGGATATTTGGCGCTGGTTGGCCGTTCGGCATCGCCCCTGAACGGTCGACGGCTTCGATGGTGACGGCCGCAAGTCCGAGCTTCTGTGCCGCCTCGATCACGCTGGCGCCGCCGCCGCGTTCGTCCTCCATCTTGTCGCGCAGCGTGGCGACCTGTGCGCGGCCGCGCTCGATCGCAACCTCCCGCTTCAGGTCGATGGCAATGCTCGCATAGTCCGGTTCGATCGCCGGCTGGATGGTGCCGATCTTGACCAGCGCCGCGCCGAACTTGCCTTGCACCGGCTGGCTCACCTCGCCGGCGGGCAGCGAAAAAGCTGCGTCCGCAATCGCCGTGTCGAGAACTCCGGACTTGCCGACCAGGCCGAGGTCAACGACGGAAAGGTTGTGCTGCTTGGCGAGGTCCTCAAATGAGGTTCCGGAAGCAATCTGGCTGCGCGCCGATAGGGCATCATCCATGGTCGGGAAAACGATCTGCGAAACCTGGCGCTTTTCGGGCGTGCCGAACCTATCCTTGTGCTGCTCGAACACCTTTTTCGCGTCTTCGTCGGAAACGTCGGACCATTTGCCGACCTCCTCGGGCGTGATGACGACAAAGGCGATCTTGCGGTATTCAGGCGCACGGAACTGGCCCTTGTGCTCGTCAAAATATCCGGCCAGCGTTTCGGGCGAGGGCGGATCGATCGTGCCGGCCTGGGCCGCCGCAAGCCTCACATACTCGATCGAGCGTTCCTCGTTCTGAAAGCGGCTGATCGCCTCCAGCAGCGTTTTCGACGGCTCAAGGCCGGCGACGAGCGTGCTCGTGAGCTGGTGGCGGAGTGAAACGCGCCGTTGATCGGCGATGTAGCGCGGCTCCGTGTAACCGAGCTGGCGAATAATGGCCTGGAAGCGCTGGGCATCGAAGCTGCCGCCAACGCCCTTGAAGTTGGGATCGGTGAAAATCGTGCGCATGGTCTCGGCGTCGGATTGCCCCAGTCCCAGCTGTCGGGCTTCTCCGTCGAGGGCAGCTTCCGCCAGGACCTGCTGCAGCACCTGGCGGTCGAAGCCAAGCGCGCGCGCTTGATCGGCGGTCAGCGGTCGGCCGAACTGGCGGCCGATCTGCTGCAGCCGGTCGGTGTAGACCTGGCGGAACTCGTTCACCGAGATTTCGGTGTGACCAACCTTGGCCAGCACCGACTGCCCAAAGCCGCGGAAAATGTCGGCGATCCCCCAGATGCCGAAGCTGACGATCAGGGCGCCCATCGCGACCGTCATGACGGCCTTGCCGAGCCAGTTTGATGAGGCCTTACGTATTCCTCGAAGCATGGGTCCAACTTGTCTTGAGGGAAGGGGAGCGCGCCTTATAGCGATGCAAAAGGGCGTCACCAAGTTGATAAAACATCATAAAGTGGCAACCGCCCGGTCGCAACCTTCGGCGCCCGGATAGGGGAGCGGTTCACACGGACTTGCCGAAATCTACAGGGAACCTCGCCATGACCAATGCGATCCGGCCACTGATCGCCGGCAACTGGAAAATGAACGGACTAAAGGCCTCGCTGGCCGAGTTCAAGGCGATGCTTTCTGGGGCGGCGGCGGTTGCCGCCAAGGCCGATCTTTTGATCTGCCCGCCGGCCACGCTGGTCGCAGCCTTTGCAGAGGAGGCCAAGGGGTCACCTGTGCTTCGTGTTGGCGCCCAAGACTGTCATCCCGAAGTATCAGGTGCCCATACGGGGGACATTTCGGCTGAAATGCTGGCGGATGCCGGCGCCAGCACCATCATTGTCGGCCATTCGGAGCGGCGGGTGGATCACGGTGAAAGCAACGATCTGGTTCGCCGGAAAACCGAAGCGGTCTGGCGCGCTGGGCTGACCGCAATCGTCTGCATCGGGGAAACCCTTAAACAGCGCGACGCGGGACAGACGCTTGACGTCTGCGGCGAACAGCTCAGGGGATCGCTGCCCGACGGGTCGACTGCCGGTAATTTGGTATTGGCTTATGAGCCGGTCTGGGCGATCGGCACGGGTCGCACACCCACGGTCGGGGATGTCGAGCGGGTTCATCGATTTATCCGGGATTCCCTCAAGGACCGATATAAGCGCGAGGGAGAGGGGATTCGGATCCTCTATGGCGGCTCGGTCAAACCATCGAATGCCAGCGAATTGCTGGGGGTTGCAAACGTCAACGGCGCGCTGATCGGTGGCGCCAGCCTGAAAGCGAGCGATTTTCTTGCGATTGCGGCCGGTTCCCCCTAGCTAACTAAATTGGGTGACAATGCCCGGTTCGATCGTGTAACACCCCGCGCAACTCCAACAGGCCCGCAAAACCAGGAGCCCGCGTCATGGCGGATTCTCGGGCTTGTGACGGAAGGTAGATATGCAGACTGTCGTCGTCGTCATTCACCTCATGATCGTCGCCGTGCTGATCGGCACCGTGCTGCTGCAGAAATCCGAAGGCGGTGGTCTCGGCATGGGGGGTGGAGCCGGCTTCATGTCGAGCCGCGGTACCGCGAACCTGTTGACGCGCACGACGGCGGTGCTTGCGGTTGGCTTCTTTGCAACGAGCCTTCTGCTGTCGTGGATCGCCAGTCTTGATCGCAAGCCGGCCTCGATTATCGACAGCCAGGCCCCTGCCTCGCAATCGCAGCCGGCTTCGGGCTCAAATCCGGTTGCACCGCCAACCAGTAGTGGTCTCCTCGACACCTTGAAGAAAGCGGATGAACAGCAGAAACAGGCGCCTTCCGCGCCGCAGGCACCGCAGTCGCAATAAAGCAGGGTGCCCATGCGGGAAGGCGGCTACCTTCCTCTGTTAGAAATCCCCATTAAAACGTTGGTAACGCTTCCAGTTTTTTCCCAACCCACAGCCACCCAAAATCTTTGTCGTGGCAACCGATTGGCTTTGGCGAATCGGCTCGGTGGGCTTAAAGGTAAGGTCCCATGGCGCGGTACATCTTCATCACCGGCGGCGTGGTTTCCTCGCTTGGAAAAGGTCTGGCTTCGGCGGCGCTCGGGGCTCTGCTGCAGGCTAGAGGCTACAAGGTCCGGCTTCGCAAGCTCGACCCCTATCTCAATCTCGATCCCGGCACGATGTCGCCGTATCAGCACGGCGAGGTGTTTGTGACCGATGACGGCGCCGAGACCGATCTCGATCTCGGCCATTACGAGCGATTCACAGGTCGTCCGGCCACCAGGGCCGACAACATCACGACGGGTCGCATCTATCAGGACATCCTGACCAAGGAGCGGCGCGGCGACTATCTGGGCGCAACCATCCAGGTCGTTCCGCATGTCACCAACGCGATCAAGGAGTTCATTCTCGCGGGCAATGACGGATATGATTTCGTCCTGGTCGAGATCGGCGGCACAGTCGGCGACATCGAGGGCCTGCCGTTCTTCGAGGCCATCCGACAGCTCAAGAACGAGTTGCCGCGCGAGCACGCCGTCTACATCCACTTGACGCTGTTGCCCTACATTCCCAGCGCCGGCGAGCTGAAGACCAAGCCGACCCAGCACTCGGTGAAGGAACTGCGATCGATCGGTATTCAGCCGGATATCCTGCTTTGCCGCACCGACCGGCCGATCCCGAAGGAGGAGCGGCGTAAGCTTGGCCTGTTCTGCAACGTGCGCGAAAGCGCCGTGATCGAGGCGCGCGACGTCGATAACATCTATGCGGTGCCCGAGGCCTACCACGCCGCAGGCCTGGATGATGAGGTGCTGGCCGCCTTCGGCATCACGCCGAAAATCCCGCCGGCATTGCTGAGCTGGAACATAATCAACGAGCGCATCCGCAATCCCGAGGGTGACGTGACGATTGCCATCGTCGGCAAATATACCGGGATGAAGGATGCGTATAAGTCATTGATCGAGGCGCTGTCGCATGGCGGCATTGCCAACAAGGTGAAGGTCAATCTCGACTGGATCGAGAGCGAGGTTTTCGAGAACGAAGACCCGGCGCCGTTTCTCGAACATGTCAACGGCATCCTGGTGCCCGGCGGCTTTGGTCAGCGCGGCGCCGAGGGAAAGATCAGGGCGGCGCGGTTCGCGCGCGAGCGCGACGTTCCCTATTTCGGTATCTGCTTTGGCATGCAGATGGCGGTGATCGAGGCCGCGCGCAATCTCGTCGGCATTGAAGAGGCCAACTCGACCGAGTTCGGCCCGACGCCAGAGCCTGTTGTCGGCCTGATGACGGAATGGCTGCGCGGCAACCAGCTCGAGAAACGGTCAAAGGCTGGCGATCTCGGTGGTACCATGCGTTTGGGCGCCTATCCGGCGATCCTCAAGCGCGGCAGCCGCGTGTCGCAGGTCTATGGCGACGCCATTGAAATCTCCGAGCGTCACCGCCACCGCTACGAGGTCAACACGGCCTATAAGGACAGGCTGGAGCAGCATGGCCTGAAGTTTTCCGGCATGTCGCCCGACGGCATCCTGCCGGAAATCGTCGAATACGAGGACCACCCCTGGTTCATCGGGGTGCAATTCCATCCCGAGCTGAAGTCGCGCCCGTTCGAGCCGCATCCCCTGTTTGCGTCCTTCATTCAGGCCGCGGTGGTCCAGAGCCGACTGGTGTGATGATGTGCGGCCTTTGACGAACGCGCCGTTTGCTGCGACAAGACGCTCCCGCGACCAAAACAAAAACAGGCCTTAAGGGAGTATCTCGATGATCTACGAACAGCGTGTCTATCGTTGTGTGCCGGGCAAGCTGCCCGCGCTCTTGAACCGCTTCGAGACCATCACGCTCAAGTTATGGGAAAAGCACGGCATCAGGCAGGCCGGCTTCTTCACCACGCTGATAGGCGAATCCCACCAGGAACTCACCTACTACCTGGCCTGGGAGTCGCTCGCCGACCGCGAGAAGAAATGGGCGGCGTTCCAGACCGATCCCGATTGGATCGCCGCTCGCGCCAAAACCGAGGCGGACGGCCAGATCGTCGGTAATATCGTCAGCCAGCTCTTGGTGCCCACGGCATTCTCCGCCGTGAAGTAGGCAATCCTGATCACGAATTCGATTGATCCGTCCGGCGTTGACCTTATGGTCGCGCCGGACAAGGATATTGCCGTGGATGCAACTCGTTTAGCTTCCCCTGTTGTCACGGTAGGCTCGGTCAAATTCGGCAATGATTTGCCGATTTCGATGATCGCGGGCCCGTGCCAGCTGGAGAGCAGGGCGCATGCGCTGGAGATGGCAAGCGCGCTGAAGGAGATTGCCGGCCGCCTCAAGATCGGGCTGATCTACAAGACCTCCTTTGACAAGGCCAACCGTACCAGCGCGACGGCTGCGCGTGGCATCGGCTTGAGGCAGGCACTGCCGGTGTTCGCCGAAATCCGCTCCTCGCTCGGCCTGCCCGTGCTGACCGACGTTCATGAGGCCGCACAATGTGCCGAAGTGGCGCAAGCCGTCGACGTGCTGCAGATTCCGGCCTTTCTCTGCCGCCAAACCGATCTCCTTGTTGCCGCGGCGGCGACAGGAAAGGCGATCAACGTTAAGAAGGGGCAGTTCCTGGCGCCCTGGGACATGGCCAATGTGGTGGCAAAGATCACCGGCAGCGGCAACCGCAACGTGCTGGTGACCGAGCGCGGCGCCTCCTTTGGCTACAATACGCTGGTGTCAGATATGCGCGCGCTGCCGATCCTGGCGCGCACCACCGGAGCACCCGTGATCTTCGATGCCACACATTCGGTGCAGCAGCCCGGTGGCATGGGCGCATCCTCGGGAGGCGAACGTGAGTTCGTGCCGGTGCTGGCGCGTGCGGCGGTGGCCGTTGGTGTCGCCGGCGTCTTTATCGAGACCCATCCCGATCCCGATCAAGCGCCGTCCGATGGTCCCAACATGGTGCCGCTCAGGGAGTTCGAAGGCCTGGTGCGCTCATTGATCGCGTTCGACGCGCTGGCCAAGAATCAGGTCGCCAAGGATCAGCTCGCCAAGGATAAGTCTCAGCCACGTCCGCGATAGGGTGCGACGCCCTGCTCGGGTATCCACAATCCCTTCGGCAGCTTGCCGCTCTGCCAGAATACGTCGATGGGGATGCCGCCGCGCGGATACCAGTAGCCGCCGATCCGTAAGTATTTCGGTTTGATTTCACCGACGATCCGCCTTCCGATCATGACAGTGCAATCCTCGTGGAAGGCGCCGTGGTTGCGGAAGCTTGCGACGTAGAGCTTGAGCGACTTCGATTCCAGCAGCCATTGGCCCGGCACGTAATCGATCACCAGATGCGCGAAATCGGGTTGTCCTGTGACCGGGCAGATCGAGGTGAATTCCGGCACGGTGAAGCGCACGAGATAGTCGGTACCCTTTTGCGGGTTGGGTACGCGATCGATCTGCGCGGCCTCCGGGGTTTTTGGCCATCCTACGGCGCGTCCGAGCTGTAGCGGTTTTCGAGCCATCTTCCGATCCCTCGAAATCCCACATGAACGACGCGAGGGCCGTCGTCAACCGTCAGCGCGAGCCGGAGAGGCTCAGGACTGGTTAGGATGCGTAAAACCTGCGATATCCGATTTTAGGTGTAGAGCAGACATGCGCCGACTACGCTGCAATGTCGCCCTATCACCCCAAGCGGACACGCGGGCTTTAACATTTTTAGCAGCCCTGCGATCCCTGGAGTTGACCATGGAGATGGCGAATACGACAATTACGACGACCGCGGCAGCCGGGGTGAGGGATGTCCCAATGCCCGATACACGTTCCTGAGCTCCGGCGACCCTGGTATCAGCTTTCCGAGGCGACGGGGACTTTTGCCGGAACTGATCCAGTTTCGATTTTTTGAAGCCGTCCCTTCTACACGACTTGCCATTCGATACTCCGTCGCGACAGCAATCAGGATCGACGCGCGATGAATATTGGAGATTACGCCTACAAATTCTGGCGTTTTGTTGTAGTTGCGGCGGCGGCGGCGATATTTCTCGGCGCGAGCTTGTTCATCCTGACGACGTTGCCGCCGCGTGAGCTTGTGATGGCGACTGGCGCCGAGGGCGACGCCAACTACGAACTGGGTATCCGTTACCGCGAGATCCTGGCGAAAGAAGGTGTCAAGCTGCAGCTAAAGCGAACATCCGGCAGCTCGGAAAATCTGAAATATCTACGCGACCCACGGTCGCCGGCAAGCGTTGGATTCATACAGGGCGGCACCACAACCAGCAAGCAAGCCCCAGAATTGGAGTCGCTCGGCACTGTGTTTTACGAACCGTTATGGCTTTTCCGCCGAAGTGAAATGGGGGAAGGCGTAGAGGGGTTGCGGGGCCGACGACTTTCGATAGGTTCCGAGGGAAGCGGTGGGCGCGCGTTGGCACTGCAAATAGTTGAAAGGACCAGACTTGACAGTGTTATCGGCGAACTGTTGGGGTTTCCACCGCAAGCTGCCGCTGAAAAGCTGATCGCCGGCGATATCGACGCGGCGTTTATTGTGACTGCCTGGGAGTCTCCCGTAGTTCAGTCTCTTCTCAACGCCAAAGGCATCGAGATTTCAAGCATTCAGCACGCGGATGCCTTCGTTGCGATTTATCCTTTTCTGCACAAATTGGTACTGCCTACCGGGGTCATCGATCTTTTGACGGACCGCCCGCCCCATGATGTCGTGCTGTTGGCACCGAAAGCCAGCCTTGTCGTGCGCGCAGATCTGCATCCAGCGTTACAGTATCTGCTTCTCAACGCTGCGGTCCAAATTCATTCCCAGCCCGGGATTTTCCAGAAGCCGGGACAATTTCCTGCAGCTGAATCAATTGATATTCCGCTCAGTCAAGAAGCGCAGCGCTTTTACAAAACTGGACAGCCATTCTTGCAAGGCTATCTTCCATTCTGGGCGGCGACCTTGGTCGAGAAGGTGATTGTCGTGCTAGTCCCATTGGCCGCGTTGCTGTTCCCCGTGTTTAAGTTCCTGCCGCAGTCGTACGACTGGATCATGCAGCTCAGGATCAGGCGGCTATATGACGAGATCAGGTCGATCGAGAGCGAGATGGAAACTCAGGGAATGGAAATCGACCGTAGCGCTTTGAGTACGAAACTGGATCAGATAGATCAACGCGCGAACCATCTACAATTGCCAAATGTCTATGCAAGCAGTTTATATACCCTGCGAAGTCATATTGATCTCGTGCGTACGCGTTTGACGGCAATGACTTAAGCCGACTGGATGACGACCAGCCGATCGTTGCCGGATTCCCCGCCCCAAACCTGGCCCGGCCGGCCCGCCAGTTGACGGACGCTGGCGTCCGACTTGTCGCTCGGAAAGGCGTTGAAAGTTTCGCCTTGAGGATCAAAGCGCAGGATTGCGTTGGCCGAGAAGTCGCTGACCCACACCTTGTCCTTGTTGTCGACATAGACGGCGTAGGTGCTCGGGTGATTGCCGGGCAGTTTCCAGCTCTTCCATGAGCCGTCCGCCGGATCGTGCACCGACACCTGGCCGCTGTTCCATTCGCTCACCCAGATACGACCCTTCGAATCCGACCAAACGCGGCGGGCACCCTGATGCGGCGTCGGCGGCTCGACCACCCTGGCGCTCCCGGTCGTGATGTCGATTTGCGCAATGTGGTTGCTAGCCAGAGAGGCGTACCAGACATCGCCTTTTGGCGTCGCCGTGATGCCGTAGGTCCCCGGGCCGCGCGGGGATTTGAAAACGGTCAAGTCGCCCGATTTGGGATCAAGCCTGCCATAGATGCCGGACTGGCCGGTGAACCAGAGGATTCCGTTGCGATCGAAGACCGCCGTGTTGAGATTGGCGAAGTCCGTCTCCCTTCCAGGCAGGCGAAAAAGGCTGACCTGGTGGTCGACAGGATCGACCCTTGCAATCGCGTTTTGCCCGCCGTCGGTGACCCAGGGCGCACCATCGGGACCGATGATGACGCCGTGGGGCGCGGACCCCTTGCCGAGATCGACCATCCTGAAGGATGCTTTTTCCGGCTCGAAACGGCCGAGCGCACCGTTGCGCTGAGCGGTGAACCAGACCGTTCCGCTCGCAGAAGGCGCAACATCGTGCACGCCTACGTCGGAGGGAAGCGGAAAATATTTCGCGCGGAACGGGTTTTCCTGCGCCAGACCTGGGCGGGAAGGCGGCAGGGCGATCGCGATGGCGGCAGATGTCGAAATGAGAAACTGGCGGCGATTCATTGCGTTACCTCCCTGCACAAGGATCGGCAAGCAAACCCCTTGAACTGAGCATAGTCTGCCACCTCGGCTTCGTCAGGTCAGGGAGCTGATCAAGCGTTCACATTTGCTTGCGCGCCGTGTAAGACGCCCGCAAACAGACAACCTTCCTCGGGGAAGCTGAACATGACCGCCATCGTCGACATCATCGGCCGCGAGATTCTGGATAGCCGGGGCAATCCCACCGTCGAGGTCGACGTGGTGCTGGAGGACGGCTCTCTGGGTCGCGCCGCCGTGCCGTCAGGCGCATCCACCGGCGCGCATGAAGCCGTTGAGCTTCGTGATGGAGATAAGTCCCGCTACCTGGGCAAGGGCGTGCGCAAGGCGGTCGAGGCTGTCAACGGCGAGATTTTCGAGGTACTCAGCGACAGGTCGGCGGAGGACCAGGTCACGATCGATCAGACCATGATCGAGCTCGACGGTACGCCGAACAAAAGCAGGTTGGGTGCCAACGCCATCCTCGGCGTGTCGCTCGCCTGCGCCAAGGCGGCCGCGCAATCCTTCGATATGCCGCTCTATCGCTATGTCGGCGGAACCGCGGCGCGGACGTTGCCGGTACCGATGATGAATATCGTCAATGGCGGCGTGCATGCCGATAACCCGATCGATTTCCAGGAGTTCATGATCATGCCGGTCGGCGCCACGACCTTCGCTGAGGCGCTGCGTTGCGGTTCAGAAATTTTTCATACGCTGCGGGGCGAGCTGAAGAGGGCCGGCCACAACACCAATGTCGGCGACGAGGGGGGCTTTGCGCCGAACCTTCCGTCCGCGGATGCCGCGCTCGAGTTTGTCATGAACGCGATCGGCAAGGCCGGCTACAAGGCTGGAGCGGACGTGATGCTGGCGCTGGACTGCGCCGCGACCGAGTTCTTCAAAAACGGCAATTACGTTTACGGCGGCGAGAACAAGACCCGCTCGCGTTCCGAGCAAGCCAGATACCTCGCCGATCTCGTCTCGCGCTATCCGATCGTGTCGATCGAGGACGGTATGGCGGAAGACGATATGGACGGTTGGAAGGAGTTGACCGACATGATCGGCAGCAAATGCCAGTTGGTCGGCGACGATCTCTTCGTCACCAACGTAAAGCGGCTGGCCGACGGTATCAAAAACGGCCGCGCCAATTCCATCCTGATCAAGGTCAACCAGATCGGCACCCTGACCGAGACCCTTGCCGCCATCGAGCTCGCGTTCAAGGCGGGCTATACCGCCGTCATGTCGCATCGCTCCGGCGAAACCGAGGATTCGACCATCGCCGACCTTGCAGTGGCGACCAACTGCGGCCAGATCAAAACCGGCTCGCTCGCGCGCTCCGACCGCACCTCGAAATACAATCAATTGCTGCGGATCGAGGAGGAATTGGGCAAGCAGGCCAGATACGCGGGAAAAGCGGCGCTGAAAACGCTGCGAGGCTGAGCTATTACCAGGGAAATCCGATCGGGAGGATGTGATGAGTGATGGCAAGAGCGGACTGCAGCTGCGCTCGCTGATCAAGAAGGCCGGCGAGCTTGAGATATCTTTGTTGAACGTGCCGACGCCTGAGCCCGGCCCCGACGAAGTCGTGGTGCGCGTCGAGGCGACGCCGATCAATCCGTCCGACCTCGGGCTTCTGGTCGGCGCGGCCGATCTCACCACAGTAAAGGCATCCGGAACCAGGGATGCTCCCGTCATCACCGCGAAGGTTCCGGAAGGCGGCATGTCGGCCATGGCGGCGCGGCTCGATCAATCCATGCCGGTCGGTAATGAGGGCGCCGGCACCGTGATCAAGGCCGGCTCATCGGATGCGGCAAAAGCGCTGATGGGCAAGACGGTGGCCATGATCGGCGGCGCGATGTATGCGCAATATCGCTGCCTCAGGGTGAGCGAGTGCATGCCGCTGCCTCCGGGGACGACGGCGACCGACGGTGCCTCGTGGTTCGTCAATCCGCTGACGGCGCTCGGCATGACCGAGACCATGCGGCGCGAAGGTCACAAGGCGCTGGTGCATACCGCGGCCGCGTCCAACCTCGGACAGATGCTGAACAAGATCTGCATCAAGGACGGCATTGGGCTCGTCAACATCGTGCGCAGCAAGGAACAGGCGGACATCCTGCGCAAGATCGGCGCAAAGCATGTCGTGGACTCGACGTCGCCCACCTTCATGAAGGAGCTCACCGACGCGCTGGCCGAAACCGGTGCAACAATCGCGTTCGACGCCATCGGCGGCGGCAAGCTCGCGGGGCAAATCCTCACCTGCATGGAAGCTGCCATCAACAGGAAGGCCAAGGATTACAACCGCTACGGCTCCAACGTGCACAAGCAAGTCTACATCTACGGCAGTCTTGATACGCGTCCGGTGGAATTGAACCGGGCGTTCGGCATGGCCTGGGGCGTGGGCGGCTGGCTCCTGTTTCCTTTTCTGATGAAAATCGGCCCGGCGGACGGGCAAAAACTGCGCGAGCGGATCGCAGCCGAGCTCAAGACTACCTTCGCCAGCCATTACACCAGGGTGGTGTCGCTGCAGGAGGCGCTCGATCTTTCCAACCTCGCGGTCTATGCCAAGCGCGCGACCGGCGAGAAGTTTTTGATCAACCCCAACAAGGGGGGGTGACGCTGTTCGGATCGGTTGCATCCGGCAAGCCGTCGTCAGCAAGCGTCTGGGCACAAGGAGGTGAGATATGGCGGCAACATCTACTCAGACCGTTCTTGATAGGCCGGCGGCTGAGTTCCGCCTTCCAGCCACCGACGGCAAGACTTACGCACTGGACGAGGTTGCCGGCGAAAAAGGCACGGTCGTCGTGTTCATCTGCAACCATTGTCCCTATGTCAAAGCGGTGATCGACCGCATGGTTTCGGACGCCCGGGTGCTGATGTCGGAGGGCGTAGGCTTTGCGGCGATTTGCTCGAACGATGCGACGAGCTATCCCGAAGATTCATTTGAGAATATGAAGCGCTTCGCCAAGGCTCATGATTTCTCGTTTCCATACCTTCACGACGAAACCCAGACAGTGGCTCGGGCATACGGGGCGGTCTGCACGCCGGACTTCTTCGGTTACGATGCCGACCGCAAGCTCAAGTATCGCGGCCGGCTCGACGAGGGCCGCACAACTCCGCCCCACCCGGGGGCGCCCCGAGAGCTTGTCGAGGCCATGCGTGCGATTGCAACCACCGGTGTGGCGCCGGCTGACCAAAAGGCGTCCATGGGCTGCTCGATCAAATGGAAGGACGAATGAGTGCATGTCGCTTTTGGGGCGAACCTCGCTCACGGTGGCCGTGACTTCCGAGGTTGACCCAACTGCGACGCAGTGCCGAGCTGCTGTCGGGGGGCCAACGGCCATCGCGCGACGTCTGTCGCTCTTGTGAGGCCCATGGCACAGCGCCGACCGGGGCGGATCTTTTTCGGCTATAATCATTCCAAGGCTCCGCGACCGGACAACGGGTCGGAAGGTCTACACTTGTCGGGGAACCTGAGCTTGCGTCAGATAATCAGGGGCTCTGGATGAGCACGCGGACGGGGCCAGCGGGATCGTGGTCGGTAAAGTTACTGGTCGCGGCGGCCGTTGTCGCGTGCCTTGCCCTCCTGGGTTGGGGACTCCTTGCGGGGCGCAACGAGGCGGCAATCGAGGCGCAGCGCGAAGGGGCGATCAAGGTTCCAATTCGGGTTTCCGGCAAGAACGGCGACCCGGTGATCACGCTCGACGACGAGACACAACAGCGCAGCGGTATCGAGACAGCCGCGCTGCCTTTGGTGCCTCATCCGGAGGAGCATCGCGCCTACGGGATGGTCCTCGATGTCGCGCGATTGACTGAGCTCAGTAACAATTACGCCAATGCCAAAGCACAGGTGCAGACCGCGCAGGCGAAACTTGCCATGTCGAAGCCGGCGTTCGATCGCGCGCAAAAACTTTTCAACGAGACTCACGTCGTTTCACAGGCCCAGGTGCAGGCCGCGGAGGCAGCTTTCGGCACGGACCAAGCCAGCTTGGCTGCTGGGGAGGCGCAGGTGCGAACCCTGACCGCGACCGCCTACCAGGAATGGGGCGCAGTTCTCGGCAAGTCGCTGGTCGATGAGTCGCCGATGATCAAGGCGCTGATCGAGCGCCAGAACTACCTGTTGCAGATTACCCTGCCGCCCGGTGTAATCCTCCCCGTGCCGCCTACCACAGCCTCCATAGAAATTGGCAAGGTTGCACGGGCAGAGATCACGTTCGTCTCGCCAGCAACGCGCATTGACCCGAGGATCCAGGGCGTCAGTTTCTTCTACACGGCGGCCGCCGAAACTGGCGTTCTGCCGGGGATGAATGTGCTCGCCTTCCTGCCTTCCGGCAAATCAGTCGAGGGTGTCGCCGTGCCGGCGTCCGCGATTGTCTGGTGGCAAGGCCGAGCCTGGGTTTACCGCCGCACTGGCCAAGATACCTTCACGCGCGTTGCGATCGCGACAAACCTGCCGGCGCCAGGTGGCGGCTATATTGCAAACGATGTGGCGAAGGATGCTGAGATCGTCACGCGCGGTGCTCAATTGCTGCTGTCCGAGGAATTCCGCGCGCAGATCCAGGTCGAAGAGGACCGGCAGTGAGCGCCGCTTTACCGTCTGGTCCGCAGGCTGCCATCGTTGGATGGGCAATTCGCTTCCGCGGCATCGTCGCCACGCTTGCCTGCGTTCTGGTTGCCTATGGGCTCTATGCACTTGGTCGCGCCAAATATGACGTATTCCCAGAGTTCGCGCCGCCGCAGGTCAGCATACAGACCGAAGCCGTCGGGCTGACGCCCGAGCAGGTCGAGGTGCTCGTCACCCGTCCGATAGAGAATGCCATCAGCGGCGTGCCAGGCGTGCGGACGCTGCGATCCACGTCGATCCAGGGACTGTCCGTTGTGACAGTCTTTTTCGATCCGTCGAGCGACATTTATCGCGACCGGCAAGTTGTCGCGGAGCGTTTGGCGGCCGCGACCCAGCAGCTCCCGCAAGGAATACAAGCGCCCATCATGACGCCGCTCACGTCGTCGACCGCTCGAATGCTGGTGGTCGGCCTGACGTCCGAGACGCGCTCGCTGATGGAACTGCGCACGGTCGCGGATTGGACGGTCCGCTTGCGCCTGCTTGCCGTTCCAGGCGTAGCCAACGTCACCGTGTTCGGGGGTGACAAGCGTTCGATCCAGGTCCAGGTGCACCCCGACGAACTCATTAAATACGGACTGACGCTCAACGATGTGCTTACTGCCGCGCGCTGGTCAACTGGTGTCCGTGGCGCCGGATTCGTCGACACCAGAAATCAGCGGATTGTGTTCCAGACCGAGGGGCAATCACTCAAACCCGACGCTATCGCCCGGACGGTTCTACTCAGCAGGGGGGCCGCGAGCGTCACGTTGGGAAACGTCGCCGACGTCATTGACGCGCCCGAGCCGCCGATCGGTGGAGCCGCAATCCAGGGTAAGCCCGGCGTCATCCTCAATGTGGCGGAGCAATATGCCGCGGACACGCTCCACGTTACGGAGAATGTGGAAGCGGCATTGGAGGAGCTGCGGCCGGGCCTTGAGGCCGACGGCATCACCCTGCGCACCGATCTTTTCCGTCCCTCAAATTTCATCAACGTCGCTACCAGGAATGTCCGGGATTCACTGGTTCTTGGCGGCATTCTTGTGATCGTGGTCTTGTTCCTCTTTCTGTTCGACCTCCGAACAGCCGCGATTTCCTGCACCGCCATCCCGCTTTCTCTCCTTGCGGCCACCCTGGTCCTTGAGCGCATGGGCGTTTCACTCAACACGATGACGCTCGGTGGCCTCGCCATTGCGGTTGGCGTCGTCATCGATGATGCGGTGATTGATGTCGAGAATATCGTCCGCCGCCTGCGGGAGAACAGTAGATCATCGGAACCCCGGCCGTCGGCGAGGGTCGTCCTTGATGCAACGCTCGAGGTTCGCAGTGCCGTCGTCTATGCAACCTTCGCCGTCATTCTAGTCGTTCTGCCGGTGATGACATTGTCGGGGACCGTCGGACAGCTGTTTGCGCCATTGGGCCTCGCCTATACTGTGGCGGTCCTGGCCTCGCTTGTCGTTGCACTAACGGTGACTCCAGCCTTCTCGATGGCACTCCTTCCAGGCAGGGTCCCCGCGCGGGATCCGCCCGTAATCCGCTGGATGCGCGCCGGCTATCAGGTCCTGTTGCGGCGGCTTGCGGGGTGGCCTCGCGCGCTTATTGTCGCCGCCGCCATGTTGACGATTGCCGGATGCACTGCGCTGCCGTTTTTTGGTCGTGGACTCATTCCCGATCTGAAGGAAGGGCACTTCGTCGTCCATATGTCGGCGGTGCCCGGCACGTCGATCGAGGAATCGCTGCGTGTCGGGGCTTATATCGCCGAGGCGCTGCGACAGTTGCCCGAGGTGCGTTCGGTTGCGCAGCGCGTGGGGCGGGCGGAGGAGTCCGAGGACACCTGGGGTCCCCACTACAGTGAGCTCGAAGTCGACTTGAAGCCGGGATTGTCGGGAGACGACGTCGAAAAGGCGCAATCAGAAATCCGCCGAACATTCACACACTTCGTCGGCGTGAACGCCGCTGTCATGACTTTTCTGACCGAGCGCATCGAGGAGACGCTCTCGGGGTACACTGCGGCTGTTGTGGTCAACGTCTTTGGCAACGACCTCGATCTCCTCGATCGCAAGGCGCAGGAAATTGCCCAGGCATTGAATGAGATTCCTGGCGCGACCGACGTTCAGGTCCAGTCGCCGCCCGGCCTGCCGCAACTTTCGATCCGTCTCCGCAACCCCGATCTGGAGCGTTGGGGTTTTGATGCGGTCGAGGTGCTCGAACTGATCCGCGCGGCCTATCAGGGCGACGTCGTCGGGCAAACCTATGAAGGCAACCAGGTCTTCGACGTCATGACGATTCTTGACGCCGCCAGCCGGGACAGCATCACCAAAGTTGGCGACTTGCCATTGCGCAGTCCGGGCGGCGCATACGTCTTGCTTAGGCAGATTGCAGACATTTACCAGAGCTCGGGGCGCTACCAGGTTCTGCACGAGGGAGCGCGCCGCGTGCAGGCCGTGACTGCAAACGTCTCCGGAACCGATGTAGTTTCCTTTGTCCGTTCGGCAAAGGCCACAATCGGCTCTACGGTTCAGCTCCCTTCTGGAACGTACATCCAGTTTGCCGGCGCCGCGGAGGCCCAATCGCGGTCCCAGCGCGACCTCATCGTTAATTCGCTGATTGCTGCAGTTGGCATCGTTCTTTTGCTGTCGGTCGTCACCCAGAATTGGCGCAACCTGCTGCTGGTGCTGGCGAACCTGCCGTTCGCTCTGGTGGGTGGCGTGCTGGCGGTGTTCGCCACCGGCGGGGTTTTGACCCTGGGCGGCATGGTCGGATTCATCACGCTGTTCGGCATCAGCCTGCGTAATTCGATTTTGATGATCGCTCACTATGAGCATCTTGTCGAAGTCGAGGGCAGGCAGTGGGGATTGGAGGCCGCCATCGCGGGAGCGGCCGATCGATTAACTCCCATCCTCATGACGTCGATCGTGACCGGCCTCGGCATCCTGCCGCTCGCGATCGGCATGAACGAACCAGGCCGTGAAATTCAGGGTCCCATGGCAATCGTCATTTTGGGCGGCCTTCTGACGTCCATGGTACTGAACTTGCTCGTGTTGCCGACGCTGGCGCTGCGCTTCGGGCGGTTCGAACGGCCGCCGAAGGAATTTACTCCCGAGACTCTATCTCGTGAATCCAGGGCCGCTGAGTGAAGGGCATTCGGACAAGGCAAGAGATCGGGTCGCACGTCGCCGGGGCGCGCGTAAATTTCCGTTGTTGGCCCTTAATGGACATCTCAATGGGCTCAGCCGACGTCCGCTTTCGGGGGAATAGCGAACGTCGCCGCAAAAGGGTGCGAACTAAGGATTTGAAAGGACACCAGCGAGAACGCAGCGTTTCCAAAATCGCGCGGTTCATGCACTTGCATCTTTCTCGCGCCTGGCGTAGGTGAGGGTGGCTTTCAACTTTTTGCCCGCAGGAAAATCCCATGGCCACTCCGCATCACATCGTCACCATCGTCGGCAGCCTCCGTAAGGAAAGCTTTTCGCTGAAGGTTGCCAACGCTCTCGCCCGGCTTGCGCCCGCAACGCTGAAACTTGACATCACGACGCTGCACGGCATCTCCTTCTTCAATCAGGATCTGGAAGCGGCGCCGCCGGCCGACTGGCTCGCGTTTCGGGAAAAGCTGCAGAAATCGAATGGCGTCCTGTTCGTGACGCCGGAATACAACCGGTCCATTCCGGGCGTCCTGAAGAATGCCATCGACGTCGGCTCGCGGCCTTACGGCAAGAGTTCGTTTATCGGCAAGCCGATCGGCATCATCTCCAATTCGCCCGGGCCGCTCGGCGGCGTCAGTGCCGCCAAGCATCTGCAAAACATCCTGCCCGGCATCTCCGGCCCGATCATGGGGCAGCCGGAGGCCTACCTGAACGCCGTCGGCGGCGCCTTCGATGAAAAAGGCGTACTGACCAGCGAAGCCCTGCAGAAGGTTTTGCAGCAATATCTCGACGCCTTTGCCGCGTTTATCGACAGGCAGAGCCGGTAACGTTGCCGTTGGCGCTCGATCGTTAGGGAGCGATTAACCGGCGCCGGAGCATGGTTTGCCCATGGTCTCGCGTTCGCGACTTAAATCGTTCCTCACGGGCGTCGCCCTCTACACCATGGCGGCGGCGTTGGTCGGCTATTTCGGCGTCAACGCCTATACCGGCAAATATGGTCTGAACGCGCGCCAGGAACTCGACCAGGAAATCGTGTCGCTGACGGCTGAGCTGGCGCGCCTCAAGCGCGAGCGGGCTGAGGGCGAGCAGCGTGTCTCACTGCTGCGTTCCGAAAGCGTCGACCCGGACCTGCTCGACGAGCGCGCGCGTTTTCAGCTCGACTATGCCAACCCGCACGATCTGGTTCGGATGAACCATCCGAACCGGTAAGTGTATTTCCGAAAATCCCCCGTTCAAATTCCAAAGATTTCACGTCGCGTTGCACTGCGGCAAAGGCGGAAACTGTCCGGCAAGACGCACAGCTTCCACGATGGATTGAGTTGGGATAGAGAGGATTCATCGTCAGTCTTCATCACGGAATTGCCATGGCCGCACCCAAGAAAAGCGACACCAAGGAAAAGGGTCAGGACCAGGGACACGGCTCCCCGCCCGAGTTCACCAAGGCACAGGAACTCAAGGCGCTGCGCGACATGCTTCTGATCCGGCGCTTTGAAGAGAAGGCCGGCCAGCTCTACGGCATGGGAGCCATTGGCGGTTTCTGCCACCTTTACATCGGCCAGGAAGCGGTCGTCGTCGGCATGCAGATGGCGCTGAAAAAGGGCGATCAGGTCATAACTGGATACCGTGACCATGGCCACATGCTCGCCTGCGGGATGGAAGCCAAGGGCGTGATGGCCGAATTGACGGGCCGCCGTGGTGGCTATTCCAAGGGCAAAGGCGGCTCCATGCACATGTTCAGCAAAGCCGAGAATTTCTACGGCGGTCACGGCATCGTGGGCGCGCAGGTGTCGCTCGGCACTGGCCTTGCCTTCGCCAACCGCTATCGCGGCAACGATTCCGTGAGCCTCGCCTATTTCGGCGACGGCGCCGCAAACCAGGGCCAGGTCTATGAGAGCTTCAACATGGCGGAGCTCTGGAAGCTGCCGGTGGTCTATGTCATCGAGAACAATCGCTACGCCATGGGCACCTCGGTAAAGCGCTCGTCGGCCCAGACCGATTTTTCCAAGCGCGGAGTCTCGTTCAGCATTCCCGGCGAGCAGGTCGACGGCATGGACGTTCGTGCAGTCAAGGCGGCCGGCGACAAGGCTGTGGCCTGGTGCCGCGCCGGCAACGGACCTTACATCCTGGAAATGCAGACCTACCGCTACCGCGGCCATTCGATGTCTGATCCCGCGAAGTATCGCACCCGCGAGGAGGTCGACAAGGTGCGTCACGACCAGGACCCGATCGAACAGGTTCGCAATCGCCTGCTGGCGGCCAAGGTCAGCGAGCAGGAATTGAAGAATATCGACGCGGAAGTGCGCGAGATCGTCAATGCCGCGGCGGATTTTGCCCAACACGATCCGGAGCCCGAGACCTCAGAGCTCTATACCGACGTTTATCGCTAAGCGAGTGCGCAAGCCCAATCCGGAGTTCCCATGCCCATTCAAGTGCTGATGCCTGCGCTGTCGCCCACCATGGAGAAGGGCAACCTCGCCAAATGGCTGAAGAAGGAAGGCGAGACGATCAAGTCCGGGGACGTGATCGCAGAGATCGAGACCGACAAAGCAACCATGGAAGTCGAAGCGACCGACGAGGGCACGCTCGGCAAGATTCTCATTCCCGAAGGAACCGCCGACGTCGCCGTCAATACGCCGATTGCGACCATTCTGGTGGATGGCGAGAGCGCGGCGGATCTGGCGAAGATGCCGGCACCAAAGGCGGCGGAGCCTGCACTGAGGCCAGCGCAGACGGCCGAGGACACGCCGGTGATTTCGGCGCCGCCGGTCGCGCCATCGTCGGCGGACATGGCCGTACCCGAGCCGGAGGTGCCCGAGGGCACCGAGATGGTGACCGTGACCATCCGCGAAGCGCTGCGCGATGCGATGGCGGAGGAAATGCGGCGCGACGGCGACGTTTTCATCATGGGAGAGGAAGTCGCGGAGTATCAGGGAGCCTACAAGGTCACCCAGGGGCTGCTGCAGGAGTTCGGTGCCCGGCGTGTGATCGACACGCCGATCACCGAGCATGGTTTTGCCGGCGTGGGCGTTGGAGCCGCCATGGCGGGCCTCAAGCCAATCGTCGAATTCATGACCTTTAATTTCGCGATGCAGGCGATGGACCAGATCATCAACTCGGCGGCGAAGACCCTCTATATGTCCGGCGGCCAGATGGGTTGCTCGATCGTGTTTCGCGGGCCGAATGGCGCGGCCGCGCGCGTCGCTGCCCAGCACAGCCAGGATTACTCGGCCTGGTATTCGCACATACCGGGGTTGAAGGTGATCGCGCCGTTCTCGGCGGCTGACTACAAGGGCCTCCTGAAGGCGGCAATCCGCGATCCCAATCCGGTGATCTTCCTGGAAAACGAAGTGCTTTACGGTCACTCAGGCCAGGTGCCGAAACTCGACGACTTCGTGATCCCGATCGGAAAGGCGCGCGTGGCGCGCCAAGGCAGTCACGTCACCATCATTTCCTGGTCGAACGGCATGACCTATGCGCTGAAGGCCGCAGAGGAGCTTGCCAAGGAGGGGATCGAGGCCGAGGTGATCGATCTGCGCACGCTGCGCCCGCTTGATACCGACACGCTCGTCGCTTCGGTAAGGAAGACCGGTCGGGCTGTCACTGTCGAGGAGGGCTGGCAGCAGAGCGGCGTAGGCGCCGAAGTTGCGGCGCGGCTGATGGAACACGCCTTCGACTATCTGGACGCTCCGGTCTTGCGGGTTTCGGGCAAGGATGTGCCGATGCCCTACGCTGCAAACCTCGAGAAGCTTGCGCTGCCGTCGGTGGCGGAAGTGATCGCGGCCGCCAAAGCCGTTTGTTATCGGTGACCCATGGCCGGCCCCAGGGAACAACCGTTACCTCCTGATGTCATCGGCCGCGACGACGCGACCGAAGTGCTGCGTGCCTTCGTCGTCGACGGCGGGCTCTCGATTGCGTTCACGCGCGCCTTCGAGGAGCCGGACATGTGGGGGCTGCTGCTGGTGGACATCGCCCGCCATGCGGCACGCGCCTATTCGCGCGAGAGCGCCTACAGCGAGGAAGAGGCGCTGGAGCGTATCCTCGACATGTTCGAAGCCGAGATCGCCCGGCCGACCGATCCGGGCACCACGACGCCCCGCTCGCAGCAAGGTCACTGACAATGCCGATCAACATTCTGATGCCAGCGCTTTCGCCTACGATGGAAAAGGGCAACCTTTCCAAGTGGCTCAAGAAGGAGGGCGACAAGGTCAAGTCGGGCGACGTGATCGCGGAAATCGAGACCGACAAGGCGACGATGGAAGTCGAGGCGGTCGACGAGGGCACGCTTGCAAAGATATTGGTGCCCGAGGGTACGCAGGACGTCCCGGTCAATGACGTGATCGCGGTGCTCGCGGGCGACGGCGAAGACGTGAAGGCGGCGGGCGCCGCCGACAAACCTGCCCCCAAGGCTGCGGCTACACCTGCCGGAGCGCCCGCGCCAAAACCTGCGCCGGCTCCGGCCGCGGCACGCCCGCCAGCGCCGGCACCGGCTGCTGCCGCCGCGCCACCGGCTCACGCGGCATCGGCGGCACCACAGACCAACGGGCAGGGCCGCATCTTCTCCTCGCCGCTGGCGCGCCGCCTTGCCAAGGAAGCCAACATCGAGCTTGCGCGCATCATGGGCAGCGGCCCGCACGGGCGCATCATCGCGCGCGACGTCGAGCAGGCAAAATCCGGCAAGGGTCTGAAGGCACCCGCGGCCGCGCCCGGCGCAGGACCCGCGCTTGCGCCTTCGATGTCGGACAAGCAGATCCTCGCCTTGTTCGAACCTGGCAGCTACGAGATCGTGCCGCATGACGGCATGCGGCGCACGATCGCCCAGCGTTTGACCGCCTCGATCCAGAATGTCCCGCACTTCTATCTCACCATCGACTGCGACATCGGCAAGCTGCTCGCCGCGCGCGAGGAGATCAACAACGCCGCTCCGACCGACAAGGACAAGAAGCCGCTTTACAAGCTCTCTGTGAATGACTTCGTCATCAAGGCGATGGCAATCGCGCTGCAGCGGATACCGAACTGCAACGTGAGCTGGACCGATGGCGGAATGTTGAAGCACAAGCATTCCGACATTGGCGTGGCCGTTGCGATGCCGGGCGGGCTGATCACCCCGATCATCCGCAAGGCGGAAGCCAAGACGCTGTCGACCATTTCCAGCGAGATGAAGGATTTCGCCGCGCGTGCGCGAGCGCGCAAGCTCAAGCCGGAGGAATATCAGGGCGGCACGACGGCAATTTCCAACCTCGGCATGTACGGCATCAAGGATTTTACCGCGGTCATCAATCCGCCGCACGCGACCATCCTTGCGGTCGGCACCAGCGAGGAAAGGGCGGTGGTAAGGGGCGGCAAGATCGAGATCGCGAGCATCATGAGCGTGACGCTGTCCTGCGACCATCGCGCGATCGACGGCGCGCTTGGCGCCGAGCTGATCGGCGCATTCAAGCTGCTGATCGAAAACCCCGTCATGATGATGGTGTGAGCGGAACCGCCCTGGTTCCTCTCTTTTATGGACGAAAGCCTCGGAGCGCGCATGGCCGATACAGCATTCGACGTCATCATCATCGGCTCCGGGCCCGGCGGCTACGTCACGGCGATCCGCTCGGCCCAGCTCGGCTTCAAGACCGCGATTGTCGAAAAGGCCTATCTCGGCGGCATCTGCCTGAACTGGGGCTGCATCCCGACCAAAGCACTGCTGCGCTCGGCGGAAATCTTCCACTACATGCAGCACGCCAAGGATTATGGCCTTGCGGCTGACAAGGTCGGCTATGACGCGAAAGCCGTGGTGCAGCGTTCGCGCGCGGTCTCGAAGCGCCTCAACGATGGCGTCGGCTTCCTGATGAAGAAGAACAAGGTCACGGTCATCTGGGGCGAGGCTGCAATCGATGCGCCCGGCAGGATCACCGTGAAAAAATCCGCCGTCGAGGCGCCAAAGGGCGCACTCGGCGAGGGCGCCTATCAGGCAAGCCACATCATCGTTGCGACCGGCGCGCGGCCACGCGTGCTGGGCGGACTCGAGCCGGACAAAAAACTGGTCTGGACCTATTTCGAGGCGATGGTGCCCGAGCGAATGCCGAAGTCGCTCCTGGTGGTCGGCTCGGGCGCGATCGGTATCGAGTTCGCCTCGTTCTTCCACACCATGGGTTCCGACGTAACCGTGGTTGAAGTGCTGCCGCAAATTCTCCCGGTCGAGGATGCCGAGATCGCGGGCCTTGCGCGCAAACGCTTCGAAAAGCAAGGCATCAAGATCCTCACCAGCACCAAGGTGACGAAGCTCGAGAAAAAGAGCGACAGCGTGGTTGCCACCATCGACGACGGCAAGGGCAAGCCGCTCCTAGCCGAGTTCGAGCGGGTGATTTCAGCCGTGGGCGTGGTCGGCAATATCGAAAACCTCAACCTGGAGAAGCTCGGCGTCAAGACGGAGCGCGGCTGCATCGTGGTCGACGGTCTTGGCCGGACCAACGTGCCCGGCATCTACGCCATCGGCGATGTCGCGGGTCCCCCGATGCTCGCGCACAAGGCCGAGCACGAGGGCGTCATCTGCGTCGAAAACATCAAGGGCCTGCATCCGCACGCCATCGACAAGAACCTTATTCCCGGCTGCACCTACTGCAATCCTCAGGTCGCCTCCGTCGGGTTGACCGAGGCCGTAGCGAAGGAGAATGGCCGCGAAATCCGCGTCGGTCGCTTCCCCTTCGTCGGCAACGGCAAGGCGATTGCGCTTGGCGAAGACCAGGGCCTGATCAAGGTGGTGTTCGACAAGAAGACCGGTCAGCTCCTGGGCGCGCACATGATCGGCGCTGAAGTGACCGAATTGATTCAGGGTTACGTGGTGGCGATGAACCTCGAGACCACAGAGGAAGAGCTGATGCACACCGTCTTCCCGCACCCGACGCTGTCGGAGATGATGAAGGAAGCGGTGCTGGATGCCTATGGCCGTGTGTTGAATATCTAACCGCCTCGAAAGCAGTCCCGTGAAAGACAACGACAATCTGACGATCGAACGTCCGACGTTCGTGACCCATCTCGAATGCGCCATGGCAGGCGATCGCTATCCGGCCGATCAGGTCCATAACCTCTCGAAAGCGGGCAAGCCGCTGCTCGTGCGTTACGACCTTGCCGGCGTGAAGAATGCGCTCTCCAGAGAGGCGCTGGCGCAGCGTCCGCCCGATATGTGGCGCTATCGGGAACTGCTGCCGGTGCGCAAATGCGCCGACATCGTCAGCCTCGGCGAAGTCATGACGCCGCTGATCCGTCTTCCCCGGCTTGCGCGTCAAATCGGCGGCGGCGAGATCATCGTCAAAGACGAAGGGCGATTGCCAACCGGTTCGTTCAAGGCGCGCGGGCTGGTGATGGCGGTGTCGATGGGCAAGGCGCTCGGCATCCGCCACATGGCGATGCCGACCAACGGCAACGCCGGAGCCGCACTCGCAGCCTATGCCAGTGCTTGCGGCATCAAGACCACGATTTTCTGCCCGGCCGATACGCCGGAAGTGAATGTCAGCGAGATCGAGCTGCAAGGCGCGACCGTCTATCGCGTCAACGGTCTGATCGACGATTGCGGCAAGATTGTCGGAGAGGGCAAGGCCAAGGTCGGCTGGTTCGACACCTCCACCTTGAAGGAGCCCTACCGGATCGAAGGCAAAAAGACGATGGGGCTGGAGCTTGCCGAACAGCTCGGCTGGGACGTGCCGGACGTGATCTTCTACCCGACCGGCGGCGGTACCGGCCTGATCGGCATGTGGAAGGCATTCACCGAACTGGAAGCGATCGGCTTCATCGGCTCAAAGCGCCCGAGGATGGTCGCGGTCCAGGCCGCCGGCTGCGCGCCGATGGTGCGGGCGTTCGATGATGGCACCGAGCACGCTGCGCGCTGGGAAGACGCGCACACGATAGCGTCGGGCATTCGCGTGCCGCAGGCGATAGGAGATTTTCTTATCCTGCGCGCGGTGCGCGAGAGCAAGGGTTTTGCGATCGCGGTCACCGACGAGAAAATTTCTTCCGCGCTCGATGAAGTCGCGCGCGCGGAAGGTCTGTTGTTGTGCCCGGAAGGGGCTGCGACCTACGCCGCCTACAAGCAAAGCCTCGCCGATGGGCGTATCAGCAAAAGTGATCGTGCGATGCTTTTCAATTGCGCCACCGGCCTTAAATACCCGTTACCGCCGGTCGCGCGTACACTCGATCGCTTCAAGCCGATCGACTACGCAAAGTTCTAGACGACTAGTGGTCCGATTCTAACATTCGCATTCATATGGGGAGCCACGCTTGCGAATGTTAGAATCAAAGGACCACTAGCAAATCATTAATGCCAGTGGAGCTTTGGATTTGACGTTCGCATTGAGCAATCGCGGTGGGTGGGTAGCGAACGTCAAATCCGCTCCACTAGAGGCGGCGGGAGATGTGATGCGTAAAACCGTTCTGGCTCTGTTGACCGCAACGCTTGCGCTCGCCGGTAACGCCTCTGCAGAAAATTTTCCGTCGCGTCCGATCACAGTCGTGGTTCCCTTTGCAGCCGGCGGCCCGTCGGATGCGATGATGCGCATTCTCGGCGAGCGAATGAGGGCAACGCTCGGCCAGGCCATTCTTGTCGAAAACACCACCGGCGCCGGCGGCTCGATCGGCGTCGGCCGCGTCGCGCACGCACCGCCGGACGGCTATACGGTCGGCTTCGGTCACCTCGGCACCCACGTCGCCAACGGCGCAATCTACAAGCTCGATTACGATCTCGTATCCGATCTCGAACCGGTCGTGCTGCTGCCGAGCAATCCGATGATCATCGTCAGCAAGAACGCCGTTCCGGCGAAATCGCTCGGTGAACTCATTGCCTGGCTGAAGTCGCAGCCTGAGCCGGCAACCGCCGGCACGGCCGGTGCAGGATCGGGCAGCCATATCGCCGGGCTTGCTTTCGAACACGCCGCCGGAGTCCACCTGCAATACGTTCCCTATCGCGGGACGGGGCCGGCGTTGAACGACCTCGTGGCAGGTCAGATCGACATCATCGTCGATCAGACGTCGAACTCCATCAATCAGGTGCGGGCAGGGACGATCCGCGCCTATGCCGTCACCGACAGCAAACGCCTGGAGCAGGCCCCGGATATTCCGACCACGGACGAGGCGGGCCTGAGCGGATTTCACATGACATTGTGGTCGGGCTTGTGGGTGCCGAAGGGCACGCCGCGCCAGATCGTTGCCAGGCTCAACGCCGCAGCTGTCGATGCGCTGAACGATCCGCGGGTCCGCAAGCAGCTTGAGACCCTGGGCCTGCAATTGCCGCCCGCGGACCAGTTGACATCAGAGGCCTTGGGCATCTGGCAGAAAGCCGAGATCGCCAGATGGTGGCCTATTATCAAGGCCGCCCATGTGAAGGTCGATTGATGAAGCCATCAGCGACGTGGACGACCGGGATCTGCCGCTATCGATCCCTCATGTTCCCGGCCGCGGTAAAATCGCTCTTCGGATTATACCCGGAGTCATGCAGATTTTGCATGTACTTGGCGTGGTTGCCGCTGCTCGCACCGGCCGTCCCGATGACCGGAGGTGGAGGTGCACCCATACGGGCATATGCGTTCATCGCATTGCCATGATGATTAGGATGCGTCGCAGCCAGAGCGGCAGAAGTCGAGAGAGTGAGGACAGCAACACTCATAAGAGTGCATTTGGTCATGGTCAGTTCCTCGCGAGTTTCAAAACCCCAAGCACCAGACGCACAACAACCGTCGCGGACCGAGGTTCCTGAGTGCTGCGGCGCAGTCACACTGTCATCCTGGCCCTGACGCGATCTTTGCTGGCCCGCAACAGTAGTCTAGAACATCGGCATGTCCCGGACCTCGATGGGCAAGCCGCTGTCTTTCGACGAGCTCTCACGGGCCATCAAGGCCCACCGCTCCGTCTATGGACACATCAGCGGCCTTCAGCTCGACCGCACCGCTCCCGGCGAGGCCTGGTCAAGCCTGCCGTACCGGCCCGTTTTCGTCGGCGACACCCAGACCGGCGTGCTTCACGGCGGTGTCGTCACAGCCATGCTCGACGAAAGCTGCGGCTTGGCCGTTCAGCTCGCGCTCGATGGGACCCGCGCAATAGCAACCCTTGACCTGCGCATCGATTATCAGAAGCCGGCAACTCCGGGCCTCGACATCAAGGCTCATTCGGTTTGCTTCCGCGTAACCCGCTCGATCGCCTTTGTGCGCTCGACGGCCTACCAGGAATCCGAAGATCATCCGGTCGCCACCGCAACCGCCTGCTTCATGATCGGGGCGAACCGGACCAACATGCTTTCGGACAAGAAGGCGAAGTACCGCGAACCGCCGCCGCTCGATGCGCCGGATGATCCGGCGGGCCTGTTCGCCAACAGTCCCTTCGCACGTTGTCTCGGTATTCGCCTCAACGGGGACGGCACGCTTGTGATGCCCTTCTCGCCAAAGATCATCGGCAACCCGATGCTTCCGGCCATCCACGGCGGCATGACCGGCGCTTTTCTCGAAACGACCGCGATTGTGGGCGTGACGCGCGAACTCGGCGTATTGGCGCTGCCCAAGCCGATCGGCCTGACGATCAACTACCTGCGCTCCGGTCGCGCGCTGGACAGCTACGCCAGTGCCTCGATCGTCAAGCAGGGGCGGCGCATCGTCGCCTTCGAGGCAAAGGCCTGGCAGGACGATCCGACCAGGCCGATTGCTTCGGCGTTCGGTCATTTCATGCTGCGGCAGACAGGCGGAGCGGAAGAGGAGTAGGCCGTGCTAGTGTGGTGGTTCGGGAGTTCTCTTTATTTTGCTGCGAGTCCGTCAAGAGAACTTCCGAACCAAAACCACACTAGAATCATAGATTTCTAGTGTCCGTTTGAATCCGAAGTTCGCAAAAGAGCCCACAATGATACGAACTTCGGATTCGGGACACTAGCGACTGCGGCCGTGTCAGGATCGTTGATTTGCGTCAATGCAATCGGCTTTGTGTCTTGACTTGCTGGCGCGAGACCGGCGATCCAATCGCAACATTCGTCACTCGGATTCTTGCGTATGAACTATCTTGGCTGGGGTCAAAAGAAACAGAATCCGGTTGCGGCGTATCGCGAACGGTCGCCGCATCATGTGTCGCGTGGAAACGCCGCAACGCTTTCGATTGGCGCGCTTGGCGTCGTTTTCGGTGCGATCGGCACCTCGCCGCTCTATGCGATCGACCAGATCTTCTTCGGTTTAGCCGACGTCAGCCGGACACCGGAGAATATCCTTGGGGCGATCTCGCTTGCGATTTGGGCTATTACAATCATCGTCGCGATCAAATACGCGCTGTTGGTGTTGCAAGCCGACAACGACGGCGAAGGAGGCCTGTTCGCGCTTTATGGTCTGCTGCACCGCTTCAGGAATGAGGGCCGGCGAGTTGTGCTCTGGTCGCTGATGTTGGGCGCGGGGTTGCTGTTCGGCGACGGCATGATCACCCCGGCAATCAGCGTGCTGTCGGCCGTCGAAGGGCTCGAGGTTGCGACCCCCGCGTTTTCGCCGTACGTCGTGCCGATTACCGCCATCTTGCTGACCGCGCTCTTTGCCATTCAGTTCAAGGGCACCTCACGCATTGGAGTGGTTTTTGGTCCACTTCTGCTGGTCTGGTTTGTCGTGATCGCAGCGCTAGGCCTTGTCGCGATTGCCCAGCAACCGGCCATCCTGGCGGCATTTGACCCCAGCTATGGACTGGCTTTCCTGATGCGGGCCGGGCTGCGCGGATCGCTCCTGATCCTGAGCGCGATGATACTGGTCGTTACCGGCGGCGAGGCGATGTATGCGGACCTCGGTCACTTCGGCGCGCGGCCGATCCGCATCGGCTGGTTTGCCGTGGTTTTCCCCTCACTGCTTCTCAACTATCTCGGCCAGGGCGCCTATCTGCTTGGCGGCGATCCGGTTGCGGGCAACAAGTTGTTCTACAATCTCGTGCCGCAGCCGCTGCTGTTGCCGCTCGTCGTGCTCGCCACCCTGGCGGCCGTCGTCGCCTCCCAGGCGCTGATCTCGGCCGTTTATTCTCTGGTCTCGCAGGCCATTGGCCTTGGCCTGTTTCCCCGGCTGGAGGTGCGCCACACCCATCAGGCCCATTCCGGGCAAATCTACATCCCCTTTATCAATTGGACCCTGTACGCCGGTTGTGTCCTGCTGGTGCTCGTCTTCCGGTCATCCACCGAACTGGCCGCAGCCTACGGCCTTGCGGTTGCAGGCGTCATGGTGATTACGTCTGCTGCCATGTTCGACGTTGCGCGGCGCTATTGGAACTGGAGCGTAACACGAACTGCGCTGGTCTGGGGGACGTTGATTACCGTTAGCGGCGCGTTTCTCGTCGCTAGCTCATTGAAATTTCTTGAAGGCGGCTTCATCCCGCTGGGCATTGGCATTGCTGGCTTCATCGTCATGGCGACATGGCGCTGGGGTCGCAAGGCGACGTTTGCGGCCTATGAGGCCCGCTCGACCCGGACCATGGCGGATGTCGTCGAACTGCACCGCGCTTGCGTCAATTTCATTGAGCGCAACGCGCTTGTGCTGGCGCCGACACAGGTACGTCATCTGACGGATCGGGCGCCGACGCTGGTCAGTCTATTGTGGGACCGCTACGGCGTTCTTCCGCGTAACCTTATTCTCGTCGAGGTGATTCACCCGAAGGTCCCTTACGTCCATGAGGACCGCTATCACGTCACCGTATTCGACCGCGACAGGGAACGCGGCAGCGTCATCGGGGTGCAACTGCGCTTTGGTTTCATGGAGGAGCCCAACGTCGAGCGCTACCTCGAGGCCATGGCGCGACATCACGAAATCGATCTGCCGGCTCATCCGCGGCAATGGGTGGTCCATGTCTCGCATGAGAACCTGCTGCCGGCGCGGCATATGAGCCTGTTTCGACGGCTACGCTTTCGTCTGTTCCTGCTGTTGCGACTGGTTTCTCGACCAACCTACTACGGCTACCACCTCGGCGACGAAGTGCAGCTCTCCGCGGAGATCATGCCGGTCAGAGTGCATTGAGGACCCCGACCTGCCTCCACCCGGCCGGCCTGCGGCCGTCCACCGTGGGGGAGGGATAAGAAGCGGGGCGAACAGTCGAAGCTTTCATCCCTCCCCCTTGCGGGGTCCGAGGCGAGCGGAGCTCGCTCTCGAGGTCGACCGGCGTCAGCCGGTCGGGGTGGGGGAGACGGTCAATGAGTCCTGACCTCCTCGAATTTCGCCTGCGCTTGCTCGAACTTCCTGTTGAAGAGCCACATCGCGTCGAGAATTTCGCGGAAGGTTGCCGATGTTCTGGCTCTGTCAGCCTGGCCGAAGGCAAAGATGCTGTTGTTTCGCAAGTATTTCATGATCACCGGATTGGAAATCCGGTAGTCGAGCAGATTGCCGGACGCGAGTGCCGATCGTGTCGGGGAGGGAACGATTTGTATGAGCTCAAAAAACTTCATTTGATCGATCGGGTTCGGAAGAGTTTTCGCGATCGCCGGTATTTGCAGGAAAAGCTCGGCGTGTGCGTTCATCAGGCCGTCTCTGACTGATGTCCAGTGGTTGAGCCGATGGTCCAGCGAGCCGATCCGCATCTCCTCCCGGTCGTCGCGGGCTGACAGCGCGGGATCAAAGCCTGCTATCGATTTCTTGATTGCTTCCCATTTCTTGCGGCCGCTCTGGTCCTCGGAGGGGCCGGTTTGCAGACTGCCCTTGTAGGTATTCGACCGCGCATTCCCTGCATTTTGATTGCCGCTCGTTTCCGCAAAGAACAGTCCGAGGCTGATACGGCCGGCCGCATCTGCGTCCGTGGGCGAAAGCCCCTTGGCTCGCGCGATCGCCGTGCCCAGATCTACGACGTCCTTGAAGGGAGTAGTCGAACTCTGCGCGTTGGCCGGCGGGGCCTCCATGATGTCGAAGAGTTTTCTGTACTCCTCGACCAGCCCTTCAATGTCTGCGTCAAAATACTGCGGCGGAATGCCAAATTTGTTGGGCCTGCCGATCCTGGAGGGGAGGGCATCTGTGAGGTCCTTGTAGGTACTTATGACGTTGATGCGGGCAAGGTAGAGCGCTTGTCCGGGCAGGTTCGGGAGCCGTTGCTTCGCATCGATCTGCGCGCGTCGCTCGGCCAGGATGGACTTAAAATTGTTGAGCGCACGATTGTATGCATCGAGCACGTCCGATTGCTTTTCTGCAAGCGGCTGGCCGATTGCAAACGGGATCAGGCCGAGATTGCTCGGCAGCGCCAGCAGGACTGCGAGGACGAAAGCTGCTCCGGTGCTGGCAACCCGAAGTCCGAGGCCTGGTCGCGGCAAGTTTCATCTCACTTCTGTTAGGGACGTTGGCGGCTAGCGCCGGCGTCCCTGTTTCAATGAGTACGGCAGGGTCAGCCCGGCGCAGCCCCTTGTGTGGCCAAGTAGACGGCATAGAGCGACTGGCTCGCAGCCATGAACAGGCGGTTGCGCTTCGGGCCGCCGAAGCAAACATTGCCGCAGACTTCGGGCAAGCGGATACGGCCGAGGAGCTGGCCTGACGGCGACCAAACTGTCACGCCGCTATAGCCGACATGACGCCCGGCATTGCTCGAAACCCATACGTTGCCGTTGACGTCGCAACGCACACCGTCTGGTCCGCACTTCACGCCGTCGATCATGAAGTCGCTAAACTTCTTCTGGTTGGTAAGCTTGTTGTCGGAACCGACATCGAACACGGACATGTCGCCTTTGCCGCCGGCGCCGGTATCGCCCGGCCCCTTTCCGGTGCTGATGACGTAGAGCTTCTTGTAGTCGGGTGAAAACGCGAGGCCGTTGGGGTCGGGCACCTGATCCTCGCTCACCACCAGATCGATGCGGCCGCTCGGATCGATGCGATAGCAATTGGTCGGCAGCTCGCGCTTGCCCGGCACAAACCCGGCCGGCTGCCCGATCCGCGGGTTGAGCTTGCCGGCAGCGTTGCTGGCGCCGCCGGGGCCGTCCGGTTCGCCTTCGTAGAGTTGGCCGCCATAGGGTGGGTCGGTGAACCAATAGCTGCCATCGGGGTGCGCGACGACGTCGTTGGGGGAGTTCAGCCTTTTGCCATTATAGGAATCGGCCAGCACGGTCGCGGTGCCATCGTGCTCATAGCGTACCACCCGGCGGGTGAGATGCTCGCAGGAGAGCTGCCGTCCCTGAAAATCGAACGTGTTGCCGTTGCTGTTGTTGGAAGGTGAGCGGAGGACGCTGACGTGGCCATCATCCTCCGACCATCTCATCTGCCGATTGTTGGGAATGTCACTCCACACGAGATAGCGGCCTTGCGCGCTCCACGCCGGGCCTTCCGCCCACAGCAGCCCCGTATGGAGGCGCAGGATGGATGTATTGGGCTGTGCGAGGCTTTCGAATGAAGGATCGACCGCGATGATATCGGGATCCCAGAAATAGGTAGTTGGAGCGCCGCGCCGACTGAAATCCCGCGGCGGGCTGGTAATTGTCGTCGGCGGCGCTGTTTCGCCGCTTGCTTGTGCCATCGCGCCGCTCATTCCTGCAGCGGTTGCACCGGCGCACACAGCAACGCCCCTTACAAGTGTTCGTCGTGAAATTTCGGTTTTTTTGGTTTGCTGCTCTCCGACCGTCATTGTGTCCTCCCAGGTCGTTCGCTGGCCGGTTGATCCAGCCAAGCGATCCAAACCTTAGTCCGCGCGCATGTTGGCGTCTATGTCGCATCGTGTTCCGGTCCGATAGGGCTGGTCTCGATCGCCCGTTTGAGATTAGTCTGATGATGCCGGTGCTGGCCTCCTGGTGCCGGTCAGCTTGAAAAAATCAATTATTCAGGGAGAGGAAAAATGGCGCTCTTTATGTATCAGTTCGCCTACACGCCGGAATCCTGGGCGGCTCAAATCAAGAATCCGCAAAATCGGGTCGAGAAGGTTGGCCGCGCGGCCGTCGAGGCGGCGGGCGGCAAATTCATCGGCGGCTGGCTTTGCATGGGAGAGTACGACGCAGTCATAATTTGCGATGTACCTAACATCGAGAGCATGGCCGGTCTTTCCCTCGCAATAGGTGCTGGTGGCGCGATCAAGTCAGGCAAGTCGACCGCGCTGATGACGGGTGAGCAAGGCGTAGAAGCTCTCAAGAAAGCCGGGGGCGTTGCGAAGACCTACCAGCCCGCGCGCTGAGTGGTCGCAACTCGCTGTCGATCCATTTCCGGCTGAGACGGCCGCCCACCGCGGCGGCCCGTTCTCACGGCGCCCTTTTGACCCCCGGGTCTTGAGGGCTCCGCAGATGGAGAGCGAATATTAGAGTCGGAACCCTAGCGCGAGACGCCCTCAACCCCGTAAACCCTGATATCAGCATATCTCTCGCCGACATCCTCGGAGTCCTTGAACGCGCTGGAATCGACGAACGCGGACAGCTTGTCCATATCGTCAAATTGTACGATGAGGATCCGCTGCGCCGGCGCCTGCCCGGCGACAGCCACCGAGTCCCCCGTCCGCACGATGTATTTGCCGCCGGCATCCTGGATGGCCTTGGCGCGAGCAGGCAGAAATTGGCGCGTATATCCATCCTCATTCTTCACGGTAATTTCCGTAATGAGATATGCCGGCGCCTTTGCCTGCGCGCGCAACGCGTGCATCGACACGGCGCCGATTCCGACACCAGCTAGAACGGCCAGCATAGTCTTCACGAACGCACTCATTGGCATCCTCCGGTATGCGGCGTTGCTGCGATCCTCGCACCTCTAACAGCTGGATGCCAGCGCGGGTTCCCCCATCGATTTGCCCGTCGGGCAAATCAGTCTGCGCGTTTTCCGATCCTCGCGCCGTTCGCCCAAGGCCGAGAGGTGCAAAAATCGCGTGCGCTTAGAGATCAATTTCGCAAATCCTTTCAAGCTGATTTGGGTCGTCCAGTCCCGTGCGCAAAAATATTCGGCTTTGCTTCTTCATCAATTCGATGGCTATTCCATCCCATCCCGCCTCGATCGGAGGGGCGTTGCGCGTCGTCACGGACGTTGAGTGCGGGATGCGATGGACGCGAGGATGTCGTCAGACGAATGACATCAGCGCGGACGGCGAAGTCGTGTGGTCCTGACACGCCAAGGCAGGTGTCAAGTTGGTGACGGTGCTTTGCATCGCGCCGACGACGGAGGCAACAAAGCCAGGTCTCCGGGGAGAGCACGAAGGAAACCGTAAAACCACTCGCGCGGGGAAGGCCGGGTCCTGCTCGGTCGAACCTGTGGTGACTACCGCTCGTATGCTTCTTCATTTTGCATGCGAGGCTGCGGGTGCGGCCAGCACCCGGCTTTCCCCGCGCCCTCTGTCTTTCGAGGGACGATTCTGATGCAAAGCTCGGACGCTATCTGCGCCGCGGGAACGCTGAGCCGCGCCGTACTCCCGTGTCCCGGACGCGTAGCGCTTCCCCGGCGATGCGAAGCATCGTCCGGTGCGGTGCGACGCAGAGCCGGACCACAAGCGAGCGGGACGATAGGCCCCGGATCTGCGGCGCACTACTTTGGTGCTGCGCCGCGTCCGGGGCACGATGATCGAGGAGCCGCAAAGCGGCGTCTTCGGACAATGCTTCGCATCGCCGGGCGAACCATGAGGCCGCCGAAGTGCACCACCTGTGCCGGGTCGGGGGACACGAGGGCGGTTGCTGTTGCGCCGCGTCCACGACCCGTCGCAACCAAAGGGAACGAGCAGGGACCTCTTCTGCAATGGCAGGTTGAAAAAGCCTAAAATTATGGTTGCCATGGCGCCACGATTGTTGCGAAGCCGCCACAATGGGCGAACATTTGGCGTCCGCCAGTGCCGGCCCCTGTTCGCGCCGCTTTTTTGCCACACCCCTCCATGAAATGAACTCATGGGCCGTAGCTTATGATGACACGAAACTCTTGGACGGGTTTTGCGTCTCATCAAGAGGGGCCTTCAGGAAACGGATTGCCATGGACGCCAAGACCGACATCAAGAACAGGCTTCCAAGCCGTCATGTGACGGAAGGCCCGGCACGCGCGCCGCATCGCTCCTACCTCTATGCCATGGGGCTGACTACCGAGCAGATTCACCAGCCCTTTGTGGGGGTTGCGACTTGCTGGAACGAGGCTGCCCCCTGCAACATCGCGCTGATGCGTCAGGCCCAGGCAGTCAAGAAAGGGGTTGCCGCAAGTGGCGGCACACCGCGCGAGTTCTGCACGATTACCGTGACCGATGGCATCGCCATGGGTCACGACGGCATGCGCTCCTCGCTGCCATCACGCGAATGCATCGCCGATTCCGTGGAGCTAACGGTCCGCGGTCACGCCTATGACGCGCTGGTGGGACTTGCCGGCTGCGACAAATCGCTGCCGGGCATGATGATGGCGATGGTTCGCCTGAATGTGCCGTCGATTTTCATCTACGGCGGCTCGATTTTGCCCGGCAATTTCCGCGGCCAGCAGGTCACCGTCCAGGACATGTTCGAGGCGGTCGGCAAGCACTCGGTTGGCGAGATGTCGGATGCTGATCTCGATGAAATCGAGCGCGTAGCTTGCCCGTCGGCAGGCGCGTGCGGTGCACAATTCACCGCCAACACGATGGCGACCGTGTCCGAGGCAATCGGTCTGGCGCTGCCATACTCGGCCGGCGCGCCGGCGCCTTACGAGATCCGCGATGCCTTCTGCATGACCGCCGGCGAGAAAGTCATGGATCTGGTTCGCGCCAACATCCGGCCGCGCGATATCGTCACCCGCAAGTCGCTGGAAAACGCCGCCGCCGTGGTCGCTGCTTCCGGCGGATCGACCAATGCCGGGCTGCATTTGCCGGCGATCGCCCACGAGGCTGGCCTCAAATTCGACCTGTTTGACGTTGCCGAAATCTTCAAAAAGACACCGTATGTCGCGGATTTGAAGCCGGCAGGCCGTTATGTCGCCAAAGACATGTTTGAAGCTGGCGGCATACCGCTTCTGATGAAAACGTTGCTCGACCACGGATATTTGCACGGTGACTGCCTGACGGTCACCGGCCGGACGATCGCCGAAAATCTCAAAAGCGTGAAATGGAACCCGCACCAGGATGTGGTGCGGCCCGCCGACAAGCCGATCACCACCACTGGCGGTGTGGTCGGCCTGAAGGGGAATCTCGCGCCCGAAGGAGCGATCGTGAAAGTGGCCGGCATGTCCAATCTCAGGTTTAGCGGCCCCGCGCGCTGCTTTGACTGCGAGGAGGATGCCTTCGAGGCCGTCCAGAAGCGAACCTACAAGCACGGCGAAGTGATCGTGATCCGCTATGAGGGGCCGCGCGGCGGTCCCGGAATGCGGGAAATGCTGTCAACCACGGCGGCGCTGACCGGGCAGGGGACGGGCGGGAAGATCGCGCTCATCACAGATGGCCGGTTTTCCGGCGCAACCCGCGGGTTCTGCATCGGTCATGTTGGGCCGGAGGCTGCCGTTGGTGGGCCGATCGGGCTTTTGCGGGACGGCGACATCATCGAGATCGACGCCGTCGCCGGTTCACTTAACGTAAAATTGACTGACGCCGAGCTTGCGGAACGTAAAACCAAATGGCGCCCGCGAGAGACGAATCATACGTCAGGCGCTCTCTGGAAATATGCCCAGCAAGTTGGGCCGGCGGTTGCCGGGGCCGTAACCCACCTAGGCGGTGCCAATGAGAAGCAGTGCTATGCGGATATCTGAGCGTACCATTGTTGCATTGATGATGGGGACAGCGCTGCTGGCCACCCCGGTGCTCGCCTTCGACGGCGCGCCGATCAGTCAGCCGGCGCTTGCGGTGCAGCCTGCGCCTTCCATCACCTCGAAGAAGCCGGTGCCCCCGGCCTCCGTCCCGGAGAGCGCCGCCAGTTCGCTTTCGGCGCTGCAATATGCCGCGGAGGATGGCCACCCGATCGCGCAGTGGAAGCTCGGTCGGATGTACGCCGAAGGCAACGGTGTGGCGCAAAACGACCTGCTCGCTTTCGACTATTTCAGCCGCATCGCCAATGCGCATGGCGAGGACAGCCCGTCCGCGCCTCAGGCGCAGATCGTTGCCAACGCCTTTGTCGCGCTCGGACGGTATTACCTGACCGGCATCCCGAATTCGAAGATTACGTCCGATCCGGAGCGGGCACGCGAGATGTTCTCTTACGCCGCGTCCTATTTCGGCAATGCCGACGCGCAATACGATCTGGCGCGCCTCTACCTGAAGACTACCAACGCCACGCCGAGCGATTTCACCTATGGCGCGCGCTGGCTTGGGTTGGCCGCTCAGAAGGGTCAGCACCAGGCGCAGGCCATGCTTGGGCAGATGCTGTTCAACGGTGACCGTCTCCCGCCGCAGCGGGCGCGAGGCCTGATGTGGTTGACGCTCGCCTGCGAAAACGCCGGTCCGGATGAGAGCTGGATCAAGGAAAGCTACAACCGCGCGGTGGCCAGCGCCTCCGAGAGCGATCGCGCGCTGGCCCTGCAGATGCTCGAGCACTGGGTGCAGGGGCGCCGGGACTGATCCTGCACGGTGGCTATCGCGCCTCGAGATCGAAATCAGCCCATACGGGTACGTGGTCGGAAGGCTTCTCCCAGCCGCGCACATAGCTGTCGATCCCGACATCGATCAGGCGGTCGCTCGCCTGCGGAGACAGCAGAAGATGATCGATCCGCAGGCCCCAGTTTTTTTGCCAGGCGCCGGCCTGGTAGTCCCAAAACGTGTACTGGCCGGGAGTATCGTTGACAGCACGCAGCGCGTCCGTCAGCCCCAGCCCAAGCAGCGCGCGAAAGCTTTCGCGGGTGGTCGGACGGAACAGGGCGTCGTTGACCCAGGCGGCGGGATTGTAGACGTCGTCGGCTGCGGGAATGACGTTGAAATCGCCCGCGAGCACAAGCGGCTCCTCGGCTGCAAGCCGCTCTCTCGAATAGTCGAGGAGCCTCGACATCCATTTGAGCTTGTAGGGATATTTATCGGTATCCGGCGGGTTGCCGTTGGGCAGATAGAGGCAGGCGATCCGCAGCACGCCACGCTTGAGCGTCACCACGCCTTCAAGGAAGCGGGCATGCGTATCCTCATCATCGCCGGCCAGGCCTGATTTGGTCTCGTCGAATGGCAGCTTCGAGAGCAGGGCGACACCGTTGAACGTCTTCTGGCCGTGGGTGACCACGTTGTATCCGAGCGCTTCGAGCTCCAGCCGCGGAAATGCGTCGTCGGTGCACTTGATTTCCTGCAGGCAGGCGATATCGGGCGAACACTCCTTGAGCCAGCTCATGAGCGGCTCGATGCGCTGCCTGATCGAATTGACGTTCCAGGTGGCGACGCGCATGGGCGGATCGACCGCTCTAGATCGAAAAGCTGGTACCGCAGCCGCAGGAGGCGGTGGCGTTGGGATTGAGCACGCGGAAGGAGGCGCCGATCAGGTCGTCGACGAAATCCACCTCGGAGCCGGCCAGAAACGGCACCGAAGCCGGATCGATCACCACGACCGCCTGATCGCGCTCGATCACCAGGTCATCCTTGGCCTTGGCATGCTCGACATCGAACTTGTACTGGAAGCCGGAGCAGCCGCCGCCTTCGACCGAGATACGCAGCATGGCGCCGTCGCCTTCCTTCCCGAGGATTTCCCCGATCCGGCGGGCGGCTCGCTCGCTGATGGTGACGGCAGTGGTCATGGCAAGCTTCCTGGCAAGGTTCCTGTGAATGGCGTGATACCCAATTCATTTGGTATCCCGCATTTGCCATAGTTAAGTGCACGCACCGCAGGAATCAAACCGGAAAAGGATCAATACGCCGTGTCTGTGGGTATGGCAGCTCCCCGCGCGCCCTACGCCTGTGATCCCGATCGCAGTCGCGGCCGCCTGTTCGAAGAGCCACCGAGCAAGACGCGCAGTCCCTTTCGCAGGGATTGCGACCGGGTCATCCACTCCAACGCGTTCCGCCGACTCAAGCACAAGACGCAGGTCTTCGTCTTCCACGAAGGCGACCACTACCGCACGCGCCTGACCCACTCGCTTGAGGTTGCGCAGATCGCGCGCGCTCTCGCCCGCCAGTTGGGGCTCGACGAGGACCTGACGGAAACGCTGGCGCTGGCGCACGACCTCGGCCATCCCCCGTTCGGCCATGCCGGCGAACGCGCGCTGGATGCCTGTTTGAAGAGCCATGGCGGCTTCGATCACAACGCACAGACGTTGCGCGTCGTCACCTCGCTTGAGAATCGCTATCCCAAATTTGACGGTCTCAATCTGACCTGGGAGGCGCTTGAAGGCATCGTCAAGCACAATGGCCCGTTGACCACATCAGCAGGTCAGCCGCTCGGGCGCTACAGTGATCGCGGCATCCCTGTGGGGATCTCCGAATTTGACCGGATCTATGACCTCGAACTCTCGACCTTTCCCTCGCTTGAGGCGCAGGTGGCGGCGATCGCCGATGATATCGCCTACGATGCCCACGACATCGACGACGGACTGCGAGCGGGGTTGTTTGGGGTCGATGCTCTCAACATCATACCGCTGACAGCGACGATCATATCGGGCATCGGCAGGCAATATGCAGCTCTCGACGACGGTCGGCGCGGCGCGGAACTGGTGCGTGAGCTGATTTCTTGCCTGATCGGGGCTGTTGTCTCGGAGGCAGGTCGGCGGCTCGAGAGCGTGCGGCCCGGATCGGCCGATGACGTGCGACGTCACGGCAAGCCGCTGATTGCATTTTCGCCTGAGGTTGCGGAAGCGGAGGCGTGTATCAAATCGTTCCTGAAACAGCGCATGTACCGACACGATCGGGTGATGCGCGTCATGGGCGAGGCCGAGCAGATCGTGTTCGACCTGTTCGAGCGTTACCAGGAAAATCCCTCCGACCTGCCATCCGAATGGCGCGATGGTGCCGCCTCCGAAAGCGAGGCCGCGCGCGGCCGGCGGATCGGTAATTTCATCGCGGGCATGACCGACCGCTTTGCGCTGATGGAGCACCAGCGGCTTTTTGACTCGACCCCGGAATTGCGTTAGGCGGCGCGCATGACCGACAGACCACCTTCGCTTCATCTCTTCGCCGACGTGCTGGCGCGCGTGCACGCGATCTGCGCCAACCTTGCGGCCGAGGGAAACTGGTCTGCCGGTGTCGATTTCTCGCGTGTCGTGGTCGAGCCGCCGCGCGAGGCCAGTCATGGCGACATGGCGACCAACGCCGCGATGGTGCTGGCCAAAGAGGCAAGGATAAAGCCGCGCGATCTGGCGGAGCAGATTGCAGGGCGCCTGCGCGCCGAGGATAACGTCGAAAAGGCCGACGTCGCGGGACCCGGATTCATCAACCTTACCTTGAAGGTTGGGGCCTGGGCGGAGGCGTTGCGCACAATGCTGTGTGAGGGCGAGGCCTACGGGCGGATCGCGCCGACTGCGAGCGCAAAGGTCAATGTCGACTATGTATCGGCCAATCCGACCGGGCCGATGCATGTCGGACATTGCCGGGGAGCCGTATTCGGCGATGCGCTTTGCAGCCTTCTGCAGTTTGCCGGCCACGATGTCACGCGTGAGTACTATATCAACGATGCCGGCGCGCAGGTCGATGTGCTCGCGCGCTCCGCCTATCTACGCTACCTTGAGGCGCTCGGCGAGGAGATCGGCAAGATTCCCGATGGACTCTATCCGGGTGACTATCTGAAGCCGGTAGGACGGGCGCTTGCCTCCGAGTATGGCGACAGGCTGCGCGCAATGAGCGAAGCGCAATGGCTGCCAATCGTGCGCGGCAAAGCCATTGCCATGATGATGGAGGAGATCAAGGACGATCTGGCCGCCTTGGATATCAAGCACGACGTGTTTTTCTCCGAACGCTCCTTAATCGATGGTGGCGCCAACAAAGTTACTGAGACGATCGACTTTCTGCGCTCGCGCTGCGATGTCTACGAAGGTCGCTTGCCCCCGCCAAAGGGGGCGGCCGTGGAAGACTGGGAAGATCGCGAGCAGTTGTTGTTCCGTGCTACCGCTTTTGGCGACGACGTCGATCGTCCCCTGATCAAATCGGACGGCTCCTATACCTATTTCGCCACCGACATCGCCAACCACAAGAACAGGTTCGACCGTGGTTTTGCCGATCTGATCGATGTGTTCGGCGCCGATCACGGCGGCTACGTCAAGCGGATGCAAGCGGCGGTAAAGGCCGTTACCGCCGGGCGGGCGACGCTTGACGTCAAGATCGTCCAGCTCGTGAGACTCTTGCGCAACGGCGAACCGGTGAAGATGTCAAAACGCTCCGGCGATTTCGTTACCTTGCGCGAGGTGGTCGATGAGGTCGGCAAAGATGCCGTCCGCTTCATGATGCTTTATCGCAAGAATGACGCGGTTCTGGATTTCGACCTCGCCCGGGTGCTCGAGCAGACGCGCGACAACCCGGTTTTCTACGTCCAGTACGGTCATGCGCGGGGGCATTCGATCTTTCGCAGGGCCAGGGAGGAGGTGCTGCCCGACTTGCCGAAGCAAGCGGACGCGCGGATGAAATACCTCGGCAGTGCCGCCGTGGAGCGACTGACCGACCCGGCTGAGCTCGACCTGCTCAAGCGGCTCGCTTTGTATCCCCGGATGATCGAGGGAGCCGCAAGCGCGCACGAGCCACACCGAATCGCTTTTTACCTCTATGATCTCGCCAGCGAGTTTCACGCACTTTGGAATAAGGGGCACGATTTGCCCAATTTACGCTTTATTATCAACGATGATGCAGGGATGACCAAGGCGCGGCTGGCGATGGTCCAGGCCGTGGTTTCGGTTCTGGCATCGGGGCTGGCCATTTTGGGCGTCCACGCTCCGGACGAAATGCGGTAGTCTAAACGCCGCCCATATATGGACCTGAGGC
>Ga0306926_10000239_pt1 | contig 47607 bp, 43 predicted proteins | sample flu12Cox44000178_FD_203759 | JGI IMG/M metagenome (GOLD analysis project Ga0306926, IMG submission 203759) | Lab enrichment of tropical soil microbial communities from Luquillo Experimental Forest, Puerto Rico - flux8day.12C.oxic.44.000.178 (v2)... | ecosystem: Environmental > Terrestrial >... | reverse complement strand
CAGGTTGGTCAAGCCGATGTGGGGCGGGCCGACCACCTGGTAGCGGTAGACCTCGCCGACCAGGCTCGATCCCTGGATCGTGGGCGACACGTTGTTGGGAAGGCTGACGTTCTGCTGCAGGCTCAGCACCGCCTGCGTGACCGCAAAATAATAATCGACGCCGTATTTGAAGGTTACGCGGACGAAGGAGAGCCCGTAAAACGACGTGGAGCGGATGATGTCGACCCCGGGCGTGGCGGCGAGGCCGACCTCGATCGGGATGGTGTAATAGCGTTCCATCTCCTCGGCGGATTGTCCCGCGGCCTGCGCCGTGATCTCCAGGATCACGGGCGCCGGATTGGGGTAAGCCTCGATGTTGAGCTTTGAGAATGCAACAAGCCCGCCGCCGACGAACGCCAGCAGGCACAGCAGGATGATCGGGCGCCGGGTCAGTCCGAATGTGAGCAGGCCTTTCAGCACAGCTTGTCTCCTCGTCAGCGCGAGGCGGTGGCGGTGGCGAGCGCGTTGCTGAGAAACAAGGCGCCTTCGGTGGCGACCAGCTCGCCGGGCTGCAGCCCTTCCAGGACTTGTCGGTAGCCGTTGCGTTGCAGGCCGATCTTGACGATCCGGCGCGTGAAACGCCGGCGATCGGCGGTGACCCACACCGTCATGGTGCCGTCACCTTCCCGCACGACGCCGTCGAGCGGCACCGCGGTGGCACGCACCGGGTCGCCTGTGCGGATGACGAAGGTCGCAAACATTCCTGCCCGCAATTCGTGCTGCGGGTCGGCAATTTCCGAGCGCACCCAGACCCGACGCGTGCTCGGGTCGACGGACGAGGAAATCGTGGAGATCCTGCCCTCGAACTCGTGGCCCGGAAACGCCGTCACCCTGACCTTGACCTGCTGACCGACCTTGAAGGCGGGACTGTCCGTCTCGGCGACGTTGGCGAGCATCCACATGGTAGAAATGTCGGCGACCGAGAAGGGAGCGGGCGGATTGCCGGGCTGTACAAACAGGCCCGGTGCCGCGTTGCGCGCCGTGATGCGGCCCGCGATCGGGCTCGGCACCACCAGGATAGGGTCCGCCAGGCGCTTGGCGATGATGTCGTTGATCTCGGCATCGGACTTGCCGAACAGGCGGACCGAATCGCGGCCGGCCCGCACATTGCCTTCGGCGGTCTGCTGGTCGGAAACCGCCTGCTCCATATCCTTCTGCGAGACGGCCTTGGTCGCGTAGAGCGCTTTCAGGCGCGCCAGGTTGCGGGTGGTGAACTCCAGCACGCCCGCCGCCGCGATCAGGGTCGACTCGGCCTGCAACAGGTCCGGGCTGTCTATGGTGAACAGGGTCTGTCCTTTTTTCACCTCGTCGCCCACCGTAGCGAACAACCCGACGATCCTGCCCTGATAGGGGGTAAAGACCTGAACCGACATTTCCTGATTGAAATCGATGCTGCCGACAGCTTCCTTCTCAATCGGAAACTCATATTCCCCGACTGGCTCGACCTTGACCGAGGCCAGCTGCGAGTCCGTCAGGTCGACGCTGTCGGCCGCAGGCGAACCGCCGGCTCCGCCCGTTCGATTCGCATCGGTTTTGGCATCGGTTTCCTTGGCGTAGGCATTCTTGGCCGCATCGCGCAACTCTGAGGCAGGCCAGCCGCCGAAATACGCGAAATACGCGCCGGCGGCGGTCATCAAGACCGCGGCAAGGGCCGCAATGGCCAAAACGCTCTGCTTGCGGTTGAAACGCATAGGGTGATGTTCGCTGGCAGTGCCCGGAAACACCGACACGATGGCCACTAATGCGGCTTGCGGTCCACTGTAACAAATCACAGTCACCGGCAGACCACGATGTCAGCTCTTTGTAATCCGATCCGCCTGCGTTGTGGCCAATGGGTAACAGTCAAACATCGCAAATGATCGTAGGTTTTAGCCGTATCCGGGCGTTCGTGGTTCGTGCATGTTCAGGCGTGGGCACAAAGTGCGTGGAGCGCGACTTTGCGGCGTCGCTGCTTCTTTGGCGGTCTCGGCACTGGTGTCGAGTTGCATCGCCGTGGGCCCGGACTACGCGGCACCGGCCCCTCCCCAGACCGACCGCTACACGCGGGCGCCGCTGCCGGGCACCATGGCGGCCCCGGGGCTCACGGGCGGCGCCCAGCATTTCGCCTATGGTCGCGATCTGCCGCAGCAGTGGTGGAGGATGTTTCGATCGCGCGCCCTCAACCGGCTGGTGGAAGAGGCCCTGCATAACAATCAGAATCTGCAAGCCACCATGTCGGCGCTGCGCGCGGCCAAGGAGGTCGTCTACGCGCAGCAAACCAAGTATTTCCCGACCGCTGCGGGCAATTTCAATCCTGCACGCCAGCAGATTTCGGGAGCGACCCCTGGATTTTCGCCCGTAGGCGTACCCGCCCCTGGCCCATTCCAGTTCGATCTCTACACGGCACAGGTCCTGGTCTCCTACACAATGGACATCTGGGGCCTCAATCGGCGGACCGTGGAATCGCAGCAGGCGCTGGCCGACCAGCAGCGCTTCACGGTCGAGGCCGCGTACCTCACGCTTACGTCCAACGTCGTGGTCGCCGCCATCCAGGAGGCTTCGCTGCGCGACCAGATCGACGCAACCATCAAGATCATCGCGCTGAACAAGAAGGCGCTCGATACCCTGCGCCAGCAGTTCAACGCCGGTTATTCCAGCCGGATCGATCTCGCGGCGCAGGAGGCGACCCTCGCACAGCAGGAAGCGACCCTGCCGCCGCTGCAGAAGCAATTGGCCATCACCCGCGACCTGCTGACCGCTCTAATCGGTCGCTATCCGAGCGAGGAGCCTTTGGAGACCTTCACGCTTGCATCCCTGCAATTGCCGCAGGACCTGCCCGTGACCCTGCCGTCGACGCTCATCGAGCAGCGTCCCGATGTTCGACTGGCGGAAGAGCAGATGCATTCGGCGAGCGCGCTGGTCGGGGTCGCCACGGCCAACATGCTTCCGAATTTTACCATCAACGCCAATGGCGGCTATACCGCGCTCACGCTCGCCGGCCTCCTGCACCCGTTCAACGCGTTCTGGCTCCTTTCCGGCAACGTGACCCAGACGGTCTTCGATGCGGGAAACCTGCTGCATCTGCGCCGCGAGGCCGAGGCCAATTATGACCAGACCGGGTGGGCCTATCGCTCGGTGCTCGTCGGCGCCTTGCAGAATGTCGCGGACACATTGCATGCGCTGCAATACGACGCGGCCGCGCTGAAGGCCGCGCGCGATTTCGAGCGCGCCGCCAAGATCAGCCTCGATCTCTCGCGCCAGCAGCTCGAGGTCGGCCAGGCCAATGTGCTCTTCCTGCTGCTTGCCCAGCAGACTTATCTGACGTCGACGATCGGGGTCGTGCAGGCGCGGGCCGCCCGCCTGTCCGATACGGCGGCGCTGTTCCAGGCATTGGGCGGCGGCTGGTGGAACCGGGTGGAACCGCCCACCGAGAAAATCCTGGAGGTCGGCTCGAACACGGCGTTCACGCTGGTCGATCCGCACGTGCTGATCGATCCGCATGGTTTGTACTGAGGGCGAAATGAGGGGCCGGGAGAGTGCTCGGGCGAGTCGCGTAATGGGGGATGTTGCATGAGGAAATTTCTGCTGGGAGTCGCGCTGCTGACAAGCTTCGCGGCGGCGACCGGGGCACGCGCTTCCGAACTGTACGGCGGGGTCGTTCCTCCCGACGTCTTTACGGCGCCGCCCGCATTCGCGCCGCCGCGCCCCTGCAATTGGACCGGTGTCTATATCGGGCTCAATGCCGGCGGTGCCTGGAGCAGCTCGCCTTGGAACGCTACCCCATGGCCGTCCAACCCCTTGGCGGGTGACTTCACGCTTTCGGGCGGTCTCCTCGGCGGCACGCTCGGATACAACCTGCAGGCCGGCAACAGCTCTTTTGTCGTCGGAGCGGAAGCCGATCTCGCGTGGTCGGGCATCAAGGGATCAACTCCTGCTTTCGTTGCCCAGGTCACCGGCTTCGATGCCTTTGGCAATCCGATCGTCACCCCGACCCCGGGCTGCACTCCGAGCTGCGGGATCAGCAATCCGTTCCTGGCCACCGCGCGCCTGCGGTTCGGCTATTCGTTCGACTGGATCATGCCCTTCGTAACTGCGGGCGCCGCGGTCGGCCGACTCCAGGCAAACATTGCCGGCGTTCCCTTCGGCCGTGAGGACGTCAACAACCTCGGATGGACCGTCGGCGCGGGCGTCGAGATGGTGATCTGGGGCCCCTGGACCGCGAAGCTGGAATACCTGCATGCCAGCCTCAATGGCTTCAGCTGCGAAATCGCCTGCGGACAGCTGAACTCATTCGATGCCAGCGGAAATCTCGTTAGGGGCGGGATCCACATCAATGCCAGCGAGAACATCATTCGAGCGGGGCTGAACTTCCGCATCTGGAACAAATGAGTGAGGTCGTGGCCGTGATTTTGTGTGTCGGAGGGTAGTATGAAAAAGCGCATTGTCGGGGGTGCCGTGCTCGCGGCGTGCATGGCCGGTCCTGCCGTAGCTGCGGACCTGCCGGTCGAGGCGCCCATATATGTGGAACGCCCGCCCGCCGTAGGGCTTCTGAACTGGACCGGGTTCTACTTCGGCGCCAATCTCGGCTACGCGCGCAGCCCGGGCAGCACGGACATCCTGGTTGGCGGCCTGCCGGTGCTCAGCCTGTCGGAGACCATGGGCGGCGTGATCGGCGGCGTTCAGGCCGGCGCCAACTGGCAGACCGGCAACGCCGTCTTCGGCATCGAGGGAGACATTCAGGGCACCAGCCAGTCGGTTTCCGCATCGAGCACGGTGGTCGACGTCAACGGCATCATCACCCTCAATGCACCCGGCGCGATTGTCACGGCCGTCAACAGCGACAAGATTACGTCGTTAAGCACGCTGCGCGGGCGCCTTGGCATCGCTTCCGGCCGCGCGCTCTATTATGTGACCGGGGGCGGGGCGTTCTGGACCTGGTCATCGAACCTGACCGTGGCCGGCGTCGGCAACGCGAGTTTCTCGAATTTTCAGAGCGGCGGGGCGATCGGCGGCGGGGTCGAGCTCGCGCTCAACGGCGATTGGACCATCAAGGCCGAGTATCTGTACTTGCAGTCCACCACCATCTCCAACACGCCTTTCACGGCGCGCCCGGACGTTCTCGTCAACTCGCGCATCCGCGACAACGTCTTCCGCGTAGGCATCAACTACATGTTCTTCACCGGATCGGTAGGTTGCAGGCCTCATGATTGCTAGCTCAAGGATGCCGGGAAAAGTTTTTTTGCTTGCGACCGTTGTCTTTACGCTGTGGGCATCGGACGGCCGGGCCGGCGAGCCGGCCTATTCGCCGGTCGGCGGCCTTCTGTCATGGTTCGACTGGGGCCGCGAGCCGGACGACCTGCCGCCGAGATTTCGCACCAACTGCGGCATCCACAACGGCCGCTTCTATTGCGCCTACCACTGCGGCACCACCTATCAGTTCTACTATTGCACGCGGGGCTCCTACGGCTGCTGTCATATCGGCGACGGCTATTGCGACGACCGCGGATCGCTGCGTTGCCGTCCCTGACGCGCCGCAGCAGGAATTCAGCTTGCCGTCAGCTTGATTAAGGCGGCGTGAATTCTGCGCTCAGGGCTGGTTCAGTACCGACCAAATAAGATCGCAACCTGGAAGCAACCCGGATGCAGGTTCGCATCCAAAACCGAAGGAGCTATCCCATGTTGCGCACGACCATGCTTGCTCTTGCCGCCGCCGTGACAATCAGCGGCCTCGCACTCGGCAGCTCGGCAGCGTCCGCCGCGCCGGTGGTCGCGGTGCGGGTCTACGAGAGCGGACCCGTCCAGCCGGTATGGTACCGGCCCTACTATCATCGCTTTTGGTATCGGCATCACCGCCGCTGGTGGTGGTAAGCAGGGCTGCGCCCGCGATGGCTCAAGTTCATCGCGCCGGCGCAGGACAGGAATCCGACCGGCGCCCGCCGGTCGGGTTCTGCGCAATGTCCGCTTAGCCGGATTTGCGCATCCGGATTTCGATCCGCCGGCGCTCGCGCACGTCGCCTTTTGCATCCCAGTGGGTAAGCCGGCCATCGGTATCGATGAGCTGCGCTCCCGAGAACGGCAGAACGCGGAAAGTCCGCAGACGCGGATCGACGGAGAGCACCTTGACCACGGCCAGCGCGCGCGCAAGGCCGAGCCCGGCATTGTCGGCCCATTGCAGGGGGCCGGGCTCGCTCAGTCCCAGGGTCACCGCCGGCAGGTTGCGGTCGAGGTTCGACACCCGGTTGCTCACCGGCTGCTCGTCGGTATGTCCAAAGACTTCGATGACGTCGACGTCGAACTCCTCCGCGATCTGCAGCAGGCGTGCCACCACCAGCGTTCGCAGCGCCAGCCCGAAGTCCGGCGTCAAGTCGGCGCTGCCGGCTGCGAAATAGTATCCATCGGCCTCGCTCAGATTGATGATCGGCGGCCAGTCGTGCCGGCCGGCATGCTCGCTCGAGCTGCCTGCTCTCGATGCAGCGATACCCCTCTCGAGCAAGGCCGCGACCTGCTGGGGCGTGGCGCTCGCCGCGATCCTCGCCGAGTCGGCTTTGTCGATGGCGGATGCCAGGGCGACCGCTCTGGCGATCCTGCCCGGATCGATCCCCTCGTTGAGCAGCCGATGCAGCTTGGCAAGGTCGTTGCCTTCCTCCCTGAGAGCGACACGTGACACGCCGTGGCGCTCCATGTTGACGACGATGTCGTTGCTCTCGACCAGCTTGCGCCAGAACTCGTTGATCTCAAGCTGTGAGGTGGAGCCGGTCGCTTCGTCCAGGAGCTCCGCCAGGCGCGCATTGCCCTTGATGGTCTCGACCATGGCTTTGTCGGCGGCGGCGGCCGCCTGCGCCTGCCGCAGGCGCGCCATCGCGTCATCCAGCTTGGCGCGTTGACTGGCAAGCGCCACGCCGACCGCGATCAGCAGGCAGAAGACGAGGAGGAGCATGATCTCGGCCATGGTCAGCCCGAGCACAAGCCCCTGGCGATAGGATGCGGTCTGTCGTCCGATGGTTTCCGGCATCAGCCGATCGCCTCCCGTTCAGGCTTGCCGCGCGCAGCGCGCAACTCCTCGGCCACCCGCGACATCCGCTCGGCGGCAAGCACAAGGGTTCGCGCGTTCGCTTCGATCGCCGGCAGCGCCTCGCGCAGCAAGTCGGTCTGTGTGGCCGTTTCGACGCCGGACTTGATCAGCACGTCGGTGAAGGTTCGCATTGCTCCATCGGTCTTTTCCAGGAGCGCGCGCAATATCTCGACGTAATGCTGGGAGCCGGCTTTGAGCTCATCGATGATCCGCCCCACACCGAGGACCGCGTTGCCTGCCGCTTCGAGGGCGATGCGATTGCTGACCGCGGTCGAGCCGAACTCCTCACGCGCCGCGACGATCAGGCCAAGCGACTGCCTGGTGGCAGCGCTCGTCTCCTCGAGAACGCCGGTGACCGCGGCCACCTGCGCGTCGCATTGCGTGGAGAACCGGTCGATGGCCTGCGCAAACGCCTGGCTGACGGGCTCGAGACGGAACTCGATGACGCGCTCCGGGGTCTGCATGTCGCGCACCTTGGCCATGACCTGCTCGAGCGTGACCGCAATCGCCCCCACCCGAACCGAGAGCTTGTCGGTTTCGCCCTCGAGCTGTCGCGCGCTCGCGCCCAACGTCGCGCCGATGGTCTTGGTCACTTCCGCGATTGCTTCCTCGGAGCGACGCGACGCAGCCTCCAGCGGCGCGCTCAATTTGGCCGTGGTTTCTTCCAGGCTGGCGACAAACCTGGCGACGATCTCGTCGAATTTTTCGACCACGTGATTGAAGGAATCGACCGCCCCCTGCTGCGCGGTGCGACGATGGTAGGCAAACTCGACCACGGTGCTGTCGAGCTCACGCCGGACCCGGCGCGCCGCTTCGGCCAGTTCAAGGCGCATCATCCGCTCGATCTCGACCGGATCGCGCCGCATCTGATTGAATATGACCCGCAGTCCGATGCCCGTGATGGTCGAGCCGATCGCGATGCCGAAATTCTGCACGATCTCCTCGGCGGCGCGGCTGGCAGTGAACTGATAGAGCGAGACGCCGAGGCTGGTGAGCGTGAACAGAAATCCCATGTAGTAGATATTGTCGCCGGACTGATCGTCTCGCAGACGCAGCCCCCTCGCCAGATAGATGAGCAGCGCATAGGCGAGCATGATCCCGACCGGCACGAACGTGACATAGAAGGGGCCGATGTCGGAGAGCTTGGCCAGAATGATGTACGCGCAGCCAGCCAGTGTGAAGCACAGGAAAACCGCCGCCACCGCACCCGTCGAGTAGGCGAAATGCGCCAGCGCTCCGGAATGCGCGGAACGGTCTCTCGCCGCCACTAGCCGACTCCCTGCAGCCTGGCGGCCGCTTTGAACCGGCCATTGTTGTCGCGGATCCATTCCGCCCAGAACCGGATGTGCTCCGCGGAGTTTATCGGCCGGGCGGATTGCCGCTGGATGTAATAGATGGTCACTTCGGCGCCGTAGAGATTGGTGCGGAACTTCCGGTAGGCGCGCGATGCCTTGTAGCGGTCGTATGACAGGTCGCCGGAATATTGCGAATAGTCCGGCTCGTGCTCGAGCATGTCCGAGATAAGAACGAGCGATTTCGGGATTTCCTGCGCCGCGCGGCCGGTGAACCGTTCGACCGCAATGCGCTGAACCGTCTCCATGATCGGCGATGTCTTGCCGGGTGACGGATGCAGCCCGCTCTGCAACGCAGCCTCGAGCGGCTCGCGAAATCCGTCCATCCATCGCTTTCTCGCCAATGCCGGGTTGGCCGTATATTCGCTCAAGCCCGAGCCGTCGCCCGGATTGCAGCGGGCAAAGATCGGTCTCCCTCCGGCCACCTGCGGGTCGAGCAGCCTGATCTCCAGCAACGCGCGGATGGGCAGCGTCTCCGCCCGGTCGACCAGCACGGTCTTGATCTCGCGCCTGGCGATCTCCGGGATGTCGTCCGTGGAGTCGAGCAGCACCACCGTGGCGGAACGGGGACCATCCACCGGACAGAGCGAGGAGCGGTCGAGCGCGGGCGGCCGCTCGGCGGTGGTGTAGACGTAGGCGCCGGCGGAGAGGACGCCGAGCGCGAGCACTGCCAGCATGCCGCCGAGCACGTGCTTGCGCAGGTCGCCTGGATTGCGGCTACGCCGCCTTGGCGCCCGACTTGACGTCCGGCCTAACAAAGGTCTTCTCCTCCACAAGCTCGTCGATCTCGCGGTAGCTCGCAAATGCCTTCTCGAACTCCGCGTGAATGGCCCCAATCTGGGCGACCAGCGTGGCCTGCGATTGCGCTATCGATGCCCTGAGATCATCGCGCGCCGACATTTCCAGCAATCCGTGCTCGACGGGAAATTTGTCGAGCGGGAAGCTGGCCGAGAACCTGGACGGCGGCGGGGTTTTCCTCGCCCGCTTGTTGGCCTCGCGGTAGACGGCAAGAAGCGCATTCGCGGCGCGCTCGAGATGCAACTGGTGCGCGGCGAACAGGCGCACCAGCCGGGCCCGGCTCTCCAGGATGGCATCATGCTCGGACCGCCGGATCGACAGATCCCGATTGGCCTCTTCCAGGATCTCGATCGCCTCGTCGCGAATTTCCAGAAGCCGCGCAATGAGATCGTTTTTCCGCCTGATGTAGGCGTCATGTGCCTCGGCGCGCCGCTTTTCCAGCGGGGCGTAGCCTGGATACGGATCGAAGATGAGGAAGGCATCCCCAAACGCGATCAGCGCGCACAGGATTCCGAGGGCGAAAAACAGCCACGATTTCACGTCCGTAATCGCGAGCGGCGTCGTCTTCAGCCGCAGCAGCACCTCGCGGCCGGCGTCGGAAACGAGCGAGCCGGAGACCTCGCGATAATGGGCAAGCGCGAGGTTGAGGAGCACTGCCAATACCAGGAAACAAACCAGTGCGAGCAGCCCGAACAGCTTGCGGAACCAGTTGCGATGGTTGAGCTGGCGCACGCCGGCGGCGGCGATGAGAAAGCTCACCCCGACATTGAGGAGGGCGAACGTGAATGCTTCGGCTGCACCGCCCAGATATCCAAGCTCGCTTCCCTTGGAGAGAAAGAACCCATTGAGAAAGACTTCAAACACGAAAACGGCGAGCAGGATTCCAACCTTGAGCGTCAGATTTCCACCCGAGGCCCAATGCGCGGTTCGCTTGATCCTGTGTCGCCGCTGAAATTCGTCACGCTCCATCTCCAGGTCGCGCAGATGCCGCCGCAGCCTGTGCAGCTCGTCGCGGCCCTGCGCGGCTTCGGCGCGGAACTCGGTGACCGCCGCCGGCGCCGCCTGCCGGATGGTGCCGAAACGGCCTTCGAAGTCGAGACCCGTCAATCGCTCCTGGTAGGTGCGAAGCTCGTCGAGAAGCAGCCCGTGGGCGGCATTCTTCTCGGCCTCCGCGCGCTCGAGGATCCGGCTTTCGATGTCATCGAAGGCGACGCTGTCGGCAGCCGGCTGCTCGCGGGCGCCTCGCTCCGCGCCGGTCGAAGCCAGAGCCATATCGCTCGCGAGCTTGTCGATGTTGAGGTTCGGGAAGACTTCCAGTGACGGCCGGTAGTCGTGCTGCTCACGCTTGAGCCCGTTGAGGAGGCGCGAGAGCGCAGACCGTGGTGTCGACATGTTCGCCATTTCGAGTCAGACCCTGGACGTGCGCCGCGATCGCCGCAATTTTACGCCAGCCGCATTTCCGATTGAACACAGCAGCAACACGGGGATAGGCTGCCTCTCGAAGCGCGCAAGCTAACGGCCCTGCGTGTCTTTTCGGCGGCGAGCACGGCGCGCCGCCCTCCATTTCATCGGCCGCTGCCTATTTTGACGGCAGGCTGGCGTCGCGGAACGAATGAATCCCACGCTCTCCCGGAAATCCGCCGAGTTCCCAAACTCTTACAGAGGGTTGCGGGTTCATCATTCGGCTTCCCTGACCCTCCCGACGCTTGGCATTGCGCTTGCTCAACCCGTCGCAACCCAATCAACGAGAGAGAGGTGAGCCATGTGGGCACGCGCAAAGGCGGTCGCAATCGCAATCGGAACGGGTGCCGTCCTGGTTGGCTCACCGGCTCCTGCCGCCGACAAGGTCACCTTCCTCACCAGCTGGTTTGCTCAGGCCGAGCACGGCGGCTTCTATCAGGCCAAGGCAACCGGTCTTTATGAGAAGGCCGGGCTCGATGCCACCGTCAAGATGGGAGGGCCGCAGGTCAACGCCATGCAGCTCCTGCTCGCGGGCGAGACCGACGTCATGATGGGCTATGACCTCCAGGTGCTCAAATCGCTGGAACAGGGTCTGCCGGTCACTACCATCGGGACATCGTTCCAGTTCGATCTGCAAGGCATGATGACCCACGATAACGTGGCGAGCCTCGCCGATCTCAAGGACAAGACCATCCTGGTTGCGACCCCCGGAAGATCAAGCTGGTGGCCCTGGCTCAGGGCCAAATACAAGTACACCGACGAGCAGACGCGCCCCTACACGTTCAATCTGCAGCCGTTCTTCGCGGATCCGAACACTGTGCAGCAATCCTATCCGTCCTCGGAACCGTTCCAGGCCAAGCAGCAAAACGTGCCGGTGAAGTTCTTCCTGTTCGCGCACGACGGATATCCGCCCTACGGCACAACCATGGTCACGACGCGCGGATTCGTTGAAAGGAACCCCGATGTCGCAGCGCGTTTCGTCAAGGCGTCGCTCGAAGGCTGGAAGAGCTATTTCGCCGACCCCGCGCCGGCCAATGCGCTGATCAAGGCGGACAATCCCAAGATGAGCGACGCGCAGATCGCATTCGGGATCGAGCAGCTCAAGGCTCTCAAGGTCCTCGATGGCGGCGACGCCGCGACCATGGGCATCGGCATCATGACGGACGCGCGCTGGAAAGCGACCTACGATTACATGGTCGCTGCCGGCTTGCTCAGGCCCGAAGTCGACTGGAAGGCGGGCTTCACCGACCGTTTCGTGAAAAGCCTCAAGCTGTTCATGTGAGCGGGCGAAAACGTGTTGGCGCCCGCGCCGCCCTCGCACACAGACCGAACCGGAGCGCTTGCATCGGCGCCTCCCGTCCTTGAAATTCTATCGGCGGAAAAATCATTTGCCGACGGCACGCGGGCGCTTGCGCCGGTCGACCTCATTGTTTCCACCGGCGAGTTCATCACGCTGATCGGCCCGTCCGGCTGCGGCAAGAGCACGCTGCTCAAGCTCATCGCGAGCTTGCTGGAGCCCACCGATGGCCGGATCCTGTGGTGGCGCGCAGGCAGCGAAAAGCTGGGATCGCCGGGGCGCAGGATCGCATTCGTCTTTCAGGATCCGACTCTGATGCCGTGGGCGCGTGTCGAGGCCAACGTCAGGTTGCCGCTCGACCTCGCCCGGGTCGGCAAGCAGGAAAGCCGGCCGCGGGTGGCGCAGGCGCTCGCCCGTGTCGGACTGCAAGGCTTTGAGCGCCATTATCCGCGCCAGCTCTCGGGCGGCATGCGCATGCGCGTGTCGATCGCGCGCAGCCTCGTCACCGAACCCAACCTGATCCTGATGGACGAGCCGTTCGGAGCGCTCGACGAGATCACCCGCAACCGGCTCGATGCCGATCTTCTCGGCCTGTGGTGGGAACGCAAGCTCACTGTACTTTTCGTCACCCATTCGATCTACGAGGCCGTGTTCCTGTCAACGCGGGTCGTGGTCATGTCGGCGAGGCCCGGCCGCATCTTCAATGTCATGACCATTGACGAGCCGCAGCCGCGCGAGGCCGGTTTCCGCGATTCCCCGCGCTTTGCGGCGTATTGCCGGCAGCTCTCGGGCTGGCTGGCCGAGGCCTCGCTCCTGCAACGCGCGCCGTGAGGGAAGCGGGAAGAATGCGTCCACTTGCTCAATCGGAAGCCGCCATGACGGTCTGGGCTCCGCTCCTGGTCGGGGTCGCGATGGTCCTCGTCTGGGAGACCGCGTGTCGCGTCTTCCACGTCCCGGTGTTCCTGTTCCCCAAGCCCAGCGATATCTGGCGCACGCTCACCAGCGAGTGGCCGAGCCTGCTGCGAGCCCTGGGCATGACCTTGCGCATCGCGTTTCAGGCGTTTGCCACCGCAGTCGTCGTCGGGACCCTGATCGCCTTCCTGTTCGTGCAGAGCAGGGCGATCGAGCGCAGCTTCTTTCCGTACGCCATCCTGCTGCAGGTGACCCCGATTGTCGCAATCGCGCCGCTGATCATCATCCTGGTGAAGAACACGCAGGTCGCGCTCACGCTGTGCGCGACGGTTGTGGCGCTGTTTCCCATCATCTCCAACACGACGCTCGGGCTGCGCAGCGTTGATCCCGGGCTCGCCAGCCTGTTCCGCATGAACCGGGCAGGGCGCCTGCAGACGCTCTGGCGGCTGCGTATCCCGAGCGCGCTGCCGTATTTTTTCGGAGGACTGCGCATCTCGAGCGGGCTTGCCTTGATCGGCGCAGTGGTGGCCGAGTTCGTCGCCGGCACCGGCGGGCGCAGCTCGGGGCTTGCCTACGAGATTCTGCAAGCGGGGTTCGCCCTCGATATCCCGCGCATGTTCGCGGCCATGCTGCTTATTACGCTTGCGGGAGTTGCCTTGTTCACCCTCATGGTCGGCCTTTCCAAGCTCGCGCTCGGCGGGTGGCACGAAAGCGAAGTGGGAGTGGAAGCGTGAGCTCTGCCCTGATCACCCGCGCTGAGGGAATCTTCACCGGGCTTCCCGGCGCCGCGATGCGCGCCAAGGGCGCCATCCGCATTGCGGATGGGCGAATTGCCGAGATCGGCGAGCTTGATCCGCTGCCGGGCGAGGAGGTGATCGATGCCGCGGGATGTGTGGTCTATCCCGGCCTGATCTCAACCCATCATCACCTGTTTCAGAGCATCCTCAAGGGCGTGCGGGCCGGCATCGATTGCCCGCTGTTTGGCTGGCTGCGGGCCGTCCCCTATGCCTACTGGCACAAGATCGACGAGGAGGCGCTGCGCGTGGCCGCCCGCATCGGGCTCGTCGAGCTGCTGCTCTCCGGAACCACGACGGCCGCCGACCACCATTACATGTTCGCGCAGGACTACCGCTTCGATCCCGCGCACGTGATCTTCGAAGCGGCGCGCGAGCTCGGCATCCGCCTGGTATTCTGCCGGGGCGGAGCTACGCGCTTTCGTGCGTTCGACACACCCGACGTCATTCCCATGCCGACGGAACCGCTCGAGCGCATGCTTGCCTCGGTAGAGGATTGCGCCCGGCGTTATCATGATCCTTCCCCCGGCAGCATGAGCCGGGTGGCCTTCGCCGTGACGACGCCGCCCTGGGCGGTGGCGCCCGACGAGCTCAAGGTACTGGCAGCAGACGCCCGCCGCATGGGGCTGCGTATACACAGTCACCTCTCCGAAACGCGCGATTATGTCGATTATTGCCTTTCGACCTTCGGCAAGCGTCCGGTGCCGTGGATGGCCGATCACGGCTGGCTCGGCCCCGATGTCTGGTTTGCTCATCTGGTTCATGTCGATGACGAGGAAGTGGCCATGCTGGCCCAGAGCGGGACCGGCATGGCGCATTGCCCGCAGTCGAACTGCCGGCTTGGCTCCGGAATTGCGCCGGCGGAGAAGCTCGCAGCGCTCGGCGGGGCGGTGTCGCTTGCGGTGGACGGCGCCGCCTCCAACGAGTCGGCCGACATGATCAGCGAGATGAACAGCGCCTGGCACACCCATCGCGCGACCAAGGGTGCGGCCGCGACCACGGTCGAGGAGGTGGTGCGCTGGGCAAGCGCCGGCGGCGCGCGCGTGCTCGGGTTCGACGATGCGGGCGTGCTGGCGCCGGGAAAGCTTGCCGACATCGCCGTCTTCGAGCTTTCACATCCGCGCTATTTCGGCCTGCACGATCCGCTGCTTGGTCCCGTGACCGGCGCGGGCAGCGTGCATTTGCGCCACCTTCTGGTGGGCGGCCGCAGGGTGGTCGACAACGGCAGCATCCCGGGGGTTGATCTTGCGCAGCTTCGTCATGACGCTGCGCGCATCGTGGCAAGGCTTGTCGCCTGAGCGCCAGGCGACAAGCGTCACATCGGAGGTCTCATGCTCGTCACCAAGCAGAAGGTGCTGCGCCGGTTCTGGTACGCCACCTTGCCCATCGACAAGCTCAGTGACGGCCCGAAGCCGTTCACGCTTCTTGGCGAGAACATCGTGCTCTTCCTGGACGAAAAAGGCGTACCGGCTGCGCTGCGTGATCGCTGTTGCCACCGCACCGCGCGGCTGTCCAAGGGCTGGAGCAGGGACGGCCATGTCGTGTGCGGCTATCATGGCTGGGAATACGATCGCAGCGGCAAGCTGGTCGGTGTCCCGCAGTTTCCGTTCGAGCAGCCGATTCCCGACGCCAGGGTGCGGGCGTTCCACTGCGATACCAAATACGGCTATGCGTGGGTTGCTCTCGACGAGCCGCTGCTCGGCATTCCCGATCTGCCCCAGGAGCACGATCCGTCGTACCGCCGCATTCATCAATTCGACGACCGCTGGAACACCGGCGCCCTGCGCATGATGGAAAACTCGTTCGACAACGCGCATTTTTCCTTCGTGCACAAGTCCACCTTCGGGCAGCTGGACCAGCCCAAGCCGCAGAAATACGAGCTGATCGAGACCGAGCACGGTTTCCGGGCCGAGAGCATCGTGCCCATCAACAACCCTCCCGTTGCCTATCGCATCACGGGGAGCTGCGATCCGGTCACCACCAGGCACATGCGCAATGCCTGGTTCATGCCGTTCTGCCGCACCCTCGACATCGAATATCCCTCGGGCCTGCGCCATATCATCTTCAATTCGGCCACTCCCATCGATGACGGCTCCATTCAGCTCGTCCAGATCCTGTTTCGCAACGATCGCGAGGAGGACTGCTCGACCAGGGAGCTGATCGAATGGGACGCGGCCATCATTGCGGAGGATCGCGAGATCCTTGAATCAACTGACCCCGATGCGATTGTCGACACCAATCGCAAGATCGAGATGCACATGCCGTCCGACCGTCCGGGCGTGCTGATGCGAAAGCGGCTGCTTGCGCTCCTTGAGGAGCATGGCGAGGTTGAGGTCGCCCGCGCCAACTGAGCTGGCGGAACACAGACTGGGTGGTCTGCTGCCTGTGCTTTCTGATTGAATATTAAATATATGCACGCTATACTTGTATTTTGACAAACAATTTCGGATCGGACAAGACCCAATAACCCATTCCAATGCCATCACTATTTTAATTAACGCCCTTCGGGGCTGCCGCTATGCGGTGCGCGCCGAAGGCGGGCGCAAATCGCCGACCGCTGCCGCTTTCGTGCGGGGCAAACCGCTGCTCGCGCAGATAGCTTTCGAATTCATCCGCAGGCAGTGGCGCGGCGTACAGGAAACCCTGTGCCTCCTCGCAATTCTCGTTGCTCAGGAACGTCGCCTGCGCTTCGGTCTCGACGCCTTCGGCAATCACAACAAGATTGAGATTGCGTGCCATGGCGATCAATGAACGCACGATGGCCGCATCCTCCGCATCGGCAGTGATCTTTCGCACGAAGCTGCGGTCGATCTTGATGTGCGACAGCGGCAGTCGCGTCAAATAGCTCAATGAGGCGTAGCCGGTGCCAAAATCGTCGAATGCAAGCTTTACTCCTGTGGCACAGAGCTTGCGCAGCGGCTCGGTTCCGTTCTTGCGGTCGAGCGCGACGTTCTCGGTGATTTCAAGCTGCAGAACTTCGGCCGGCAAGCCGGTTTGCCGCAACGCATCCTGGATAACGTGCAACAACGCATCGTCATGCAGTTGTGCGGGAAACAAATTGACGGCGATCCGATCAAGGGAAAGCCCCATGGCGCGCCAGGCGGAGGCTTTCATGCATGCCGCATGCAGAATCCACCTGCCGACCTCGGGGGCGATCGAGCTGTCCGCGAGGGTCTCGATGAATGCGCCCGGCGCCAGCAGCCCGCGTTCCGGGTGCCGCCACCGCAGCAGAGCCTCGGCACCGACGAGGGTCCCGTCCTCGATCCGGATTTGCGGTTGAAAAAAGATCTCGAGCTCGCTTTTCGCAAATGCTCTCCGCAGCTCCGCATCGAGCGCGCGGCGGGCTTGCGCTTGCGCGCGGAGCACAGGCTGGAAGTGACGACAGGTGCGCCCGCCGTCGGACTTTGCCTGATAAAGCGCGAGATCGGCATTTGCGATCAAATCATCGACGCTTCGGCCGTCATTGGGAGCGATTGCAATGCCCGCGCTGCCGCCGAGATGCAGCGTGTGATCGCAGATGTGGAAGGGCTGCGCGAGCTGCTCGAGCATTGCGTTGACCACCTCACTGATCCGGCAGGGGTCCCCGCAATCCGGCATGACCAGCACGAATTCATCCCCGCCGAGGCGGAACACCTGTCCGGCCTTGCCGTGGCTTTCGCTGACTTCGATCAATCGATGGCCGATCTCGGTGAGCAACTGATCGCCGATCGAGTGCCCCAGCGTATCGTTCACGTCCTTGAAATCGTCGAGATCGAAGACCGCAAGCCCCGTGGGGCGGCCGCATCCAGCGCCCGCCAGCCGCCGGCCCAGCTCCTTCTGGAGCGAGAGCCGGTTGGGCAGTCCTGTCAGAGGGTCGTAATGGGCAAGCCGCTTGAGCTGCTGCTCGGCGCGCATTTGATTGGTAATATCTTCAACCGCCCAGGCGACGCCACGTACCGAGCCATCGCGATTGCGCATTGGAGCGGCAGCGATTCTGACCTGCATCGATGCTCCGTCCTTGCGCATCCGTTTCACCTGCGCGTCCCGGATCGTCTCACCGGAGAGCGCACGGCAAAATAGGGCAAGCGCTTCGGCGGCCGCCTCGGGAGGAATGACCTTTGCCGGCAGACCAATCGCTTCGTCGGCGGAGTAGCCGTAAATCTGCTCGGCCGAGCGGTTCCACAATACGACCCGTCGCTCTCGGTCGCAGCAGGTGATGGCAATCGGCGATGCGTCGATGATGGCAGAGAGCGTATCCCTGGCTTGCTGAACCTCGTCCTGTCGCTTCTCGAGCGAAACCGCCATTCGATTGAACGTGTCCGCGAGATTGCCGACTTCATCGCCGGTGCTCACCGCGGTTCGATGCTTGAGCTTGCCCTGCGCCAGCACGGATGCGTCTCGTCCAAGCTGCCGCAAGGGCCGCACGATGCGTGCGGAAAGCATCCAGGCGATCATAAATGCGCAGGTCAAAGCGATGGCGCTGAACAGCGCGCTCCAGCGCAACTGCGGAACGACTGCCGCGAGCACAGTATCCCGGGGCACGCCCACGGAAACCAGCCAAGGGGCGCGATGGGCGGTGGAGGAGCCGGTAATGCGTTCGACGCCGTCCGGCCACGTTTCCAATTCGCTCCCCTCTTTGTTGACCAGGTGGCTGGCGATGCGGTCGAAATTTGCAAGGGTGCGGCCGATCCAATACGGACCGTTGAGGTTCTGGGCGACGACGATTCCACCCTCGTTGACGATCCTGACGACGCTGCCGGGAGGAAGCCCGCTTACCCTCAAGGCGTCCTGGAAATGCTCCAGCCGCGTGCCGGCGGCCAGAACCGCCCGCAGCCGTCCCTCCCGATCCTCGACCCGTCGCGCGATATTGACGACCCACTGTCGCGAGTTGCCGCCGACATGCGCATCGCCAATTGCGAGACGCCGGCCGCCCAAGACCTGGCGAAAGTGGGAACGATCAACCGCATTCGCCCGCCCACTTGCCTCCCACGAGCTGCCGATGTTCTCGCCAGCGAGCGAAAAGAGCGCGATGCCGTTGATGAAATCGGGCAGTTCCGCCTTGACCTGCCGCAACAGGGCATCGTTGGCAAGCGTGTCGGCCGGATCCGTCGACACGGCGCGACTGGGCCCGGCAAGCAAATGCTCGAGGTTGCCGATGTGGTCGTCAACCTGGGCCGCCAGAATTCGCGCGTCGTTGAGGGCGCCCTGCCTGGCGGCCGCCTGGGTGTCGTGCCATTGGCCCCAAAGGCCGGCTCCCATGAGTGCCAGAAACGGCACAACGGCGGCAAGCACCAGAGCCAACAGCTTTCCTCGGATGCTGCCCAGCAATGCCATGCCGCTCGCCTTGACGGGGACTTGTCTGAAGCGGCGTGCAATCGCCGCCGGGATGTCAATAACCCACCGATATTTCCGGGGTGTTCTTTTACCGGGATGAGGACCGAGTTTTTGCTGTTACGTTTAATCGAGTTTTAATTGAGCCGATTGGATGTTGCGGTCGGACTTTGATGAAACCTGCGGCCCGTTCGAGCCCATTCCGGCTCTAGTCGCGTCGCAATTGTTTCATCGCAGCCACGATCTTCGAGAGCTCGTCTTCCACGCGTCCGAGGCTGCGGCTGATATCACGGCCAATCGCGAAAAATACGAAAACAATCAGGCAGGCACTGATCAATACCTGGTATTCCGCCAAACCCTGGGCATAGTTCAACAACAGATCATTCATCATTCGCTCTCCCGATTGTTGGATTTACGCGGCGCATGAGGAGCATAGCAGGGAGCTTCGGGCACGAGCAACGAGAGCTGCTGTGCTTGCCAGTCGAGCTCGGAAGAAAACGATTGCGAGCAGACTGGCAATTTCGCGTTGTGCGCGCGCGCTTCCTGAAAAGTTGAGCAAGGCCGCGCCCAAGGGTGGCTATGTCAGCGGCCGGCATGCGATCGCACGGCATTCTCGATCAGAGTCTTGCCTAGGTTCCAGACCGCGCCGGGCACACGATGCGCATCGGCGATCACGCTTTCAAACGATTGCTCTATCCAGTCGCAGTCGGACTCGTTGATGATCAACGGAGGCAGAAGCTTTATCGTATGGCTGGCGTGCCCTGCTACCTGCGTAAGGATCCGGTGGTCTCTGAGCAAAGGGATTACGATCAGCTGGCAAAACAGTCCGCTGCTCGCGCTTTCGAGCAAGCTCCAGGAGGCCTTCAGCGCCAGCGAACGAGGTGCACCAAATTCAATTCCGATCATCAGCCCTTTGCCGCGCACCGCCTTGACGAGCTCGTGGCGCTGCGACATGGCCTCAAACGCGCGGAGCAGGCGTGAGCCCAGTTGCGCTGCGTTCTCCGTCAGGCGATCGGTCTCCATCACTTCGAGCGTCGCCAGCCCGGCCGCCATGGCAAGATCGTTCTTTGCGAATGTGGATCCATGCACGACCGCGCGATCCATCCGATCAAAGATCCTGTCGAAAATCCATTTGCGGGTCAGCAGTGCTCCGACCGGTATGTGCCCGCCCGATAACGACTTCGCCACGAGCACCATGTCGGGCTCCAGGCCCCAGTGCTCGACTGCCAGAAAGCGGCCGGTTCGACCGAGCCCGGTCTGAATTTCATCGGCGATGAACAGAGACCCGTGCTTGCGACAGAGTGCGAGCGCCGCGGGCAGATAGTCATCGTCTGGGACAATGACGCCTTTGCCCTGGATCGGCTCGACAATGAACGCCGCGGCCTTGCGTGGGGCCAATGCTCTTTCCAGAGCCTCGAGATCCCCAAACGGGACTTCGGTGCACTCGGGCAGCAGCGGACCGAAGCCGGAACGGAAGACCGGATCGCCGTTCACCGACAGCGAGCCATAGGAAAGTCCATGAAATGCATGGCTGCAGTAGACGATCCCGGTGCGGGCGGTCGCGGCGCGCGCGAATTTGAGCGCTGACTCAACCGCCTCGGTTCCGGAATTGGCAAAGAACACCTTGTCGAGGTAGGGCACGCGGCGCAGGAGCCGCTCGGCCAGCAGGCCGGCCGGAACGGACACGTCCATTTGAACGAGGTTGGGAAAATCACCATCGAGCACTCCCTTGAGCGCATCGCGCACGACGGGATGATTGCGTCCCAGCGCGAATACCCCCCAGCCGCTCAAGAGATCGAGGTATTGCCGGCCCCGGCCGTCGAACAGATATTGGCCAGCGCCACGTTGGTATCCGCGGTCAAATCCGATCGTTTTCAGCAGCCGGACCATCTGCTCGTTGAGATAGCGGGCATGCAGCGCATACCGTTCCGACTCCCGCTTCGCAAAGAGGTCGGTAATCTCGAAGCTCATCGTCGACTCCAGCGGGACTGCGGGACTGCAAGCAATGGTTGCGCGTCGGGATGCCTGCACTGCTGCTGGGTGGATTTATACCGGGCTGCCTCGCGAGCAGCGATGTCGGGATGGCCCAGCAGGACAACCGTCGCGGCGTTCTGTCGCAGCGTACTTTTCATTTTTCGGGAAAAGTGGCTAATCTGCCACCTCCGATTTCGGCCGGTAGCGTATAACACTGGCGTAATCGCGGGGGCGACTGGAAATGTCCGGTGGAGCGGCCGTTATCGCCGTCACCTCTCTTTCGCTGGAGGCCCGCATCGCCTTGGGGCCGGGGGTGTCGGTTCTCTGCGATCAAGCCTCGCGGCTCGTTGCCTCTCTCGAGGCAGCGATCGAGCCGGGCGCCTTGGGTATCATAAGCTTCGGGATTGCAGGCGGGCTTGCACCGTATCTCGCTGCAGGAGACTGGGTCATTGGATCGCGGGTGCGAGCCGGGGAGGAATTCCTTCCGGTGGACGCCCGATGGGCACGTCGTCTCCTCAACGTGCTTCCAGGTTCTGTGCACGCGGAAATTGTAGGCGTCGATTCCCCCGTTGCACTTTCCTCGGATAAGCGGCGACTGCACGATGAAACCGGCGCCGTCGCAGTTGACATGGAATCCCACATTGCGGGCAGGATTGCCGCTGCGCACAAAATCCCGTTCGCGGTGTGTCGCACGGTGATCGATGCGGCCCATACCGATCTCCCGCCGGCTGCATTAGTCGGGCTAGGTCCCGGTGGGCGACCCGACATTTCCGCCGTATCGCGTTCGGTCTTGCGCCAACCCGGCCAGCTTCCAGCGCTCGCACGTACCGCCATTGACGCGTGGGTCGCCCGGCAAGCATTGCGCAGCGGGCGGGAATTGCTCGGCGCCGGGCTTGGATGCCCATATTTCAACGAGCCCGCAACTGACAAGCCGGTCGCAGCGGAGGAACTCGGCACGGCGCACTTGCGCTCCGCGGGCTCCTGATTAGCCGGCAAGCTGTCCGAGACTGGGAAAGGCGTCTTTGGCGCGCGCAAGCGCGGCGCGCGCGGCACGGGAATCCTCGTCCATTCGTTGAACGAGCGCGTCGATGCTTTCGAACTTGCGCTCCGGCCTGATCCAATCGATGAACGCGACGTCGATCGCCTTGCCATAGAGATCGCCTGAAAAATCGAACATGAACACTTCGAGCAGAGCGACGCCTTGGTCAAACATCGGGCGCCGGCCGAAGCTCGCCACCCCGTCGTAGCGGCACCCGTTCATGCCTACACGCACTGCGTAAATGCCGTGCGCCAGCCCGCAATTTGGATCCAGCCGCAGGTTGGCCGTGGGATAGCCGAGCTTTCGCCCGCGCTTGTCGCCGTGCAGGACCGCAGCGCTCACAAACCAGGGATAGCCGAGGAGCGCATTGGCCTCCGTCACCCGACCCGCGCCGAGCGCGGAGCGGATCAAGCCCGAGCGCACCAGACGTCCCGCGTCCTCATAGCGCGAAACGATATCAACGGCGAAGCCGGATATGGTGCCCTGTTCAGCGAGGTAACCGGGGGAACCCGTCCGATTGAGCCCGAAATGGAAATCGAAGCCGATTACCACTCCACCGACCGCGAGACGCGTGAGCAGGATACGCGAGATGAATTGCTGCGCCGAAAGACCGGCGAGCGTCGCGTCGAAGGGCAGCACAATTGCACCGTCCAGTCCTGTTGCGGCGAGAAGCCTTAACTTCGCGCGCTCGTCGGTAAGCCGGAACAACGGCTCGTCCGGGCGAAAAAAGCTGCGAGGATGGGGCTCGAAAGTGAGCGCCGCGGCCGGTCGGCGCAGCCGTCCGGCGCGCTCGAGCGCGGCTGCAATCACCGCACGATGCCCGCGATGCACGCCATCGAAATTGCCTATCGCGACCACGGCGCCCCGCAATGCCTGATCGGACTGTCCTTCGCCGCGGATGACAAGGAAAGGCTCTCGCGCTTGCGATTGTTCGGTCATGACGGTTGCCGAATTGACAGGTATCCCGATTGCGAAGCTCGTTGGTACTCGCAGCACGGGCATGCGAGCGCCGCAAGCAAAGGGACACTAGCAGCTTTAAGGACTTGGCCGCCGCTGCGTCTGCGAAATCAGGCGTTCACCAGGACGCCTTGGCGACAACCTTGGCCTTGGCCAGCGAGGGGTTCCCGTCGGCGATGTGCGCTGCCTCGGCGGCGCGCAGGCGGCCCTCGCGCAAGGAAAAAGCAAGCTTGTGCCAGTCTCCGCGCGACTGCACGTGCGCCGGGTCGCGCCCCGGGATCGGACGATGGAGCCCGAATTTCGCGCCATCGGCATCGAGCCAATGCCATACAAGGTCGTCATCTCCCCCGGCATTGGTGATGTCGATCGCCCGGCCATGCCCATAACCGCCGGTTGCGCGGCTGCCGCCGTGGAGCGAATTGCCGACCCGCGCCTTGAACCCCGCCGCGAGGCCCTGGCGATAGTCGTCGCGGAACGCGCTCAGCATGGACCATCGGATGCCGGCTGCGTCCATTGCCTGTCCGGCATGATAGAGCTGCTCACGAAAATCCGGGTCCATTCCACCAATCGTATATTCCGCCAACGACATGCCCATGTGGGCGGCGGCGGCCGGATCCTTCCAGGTGAAATCCCCTGAACCGTCCCGCTTCGTCGGTGCACGCTGATAGACTTCCCACAGATATCGATCCACCTCTTCCAGGTTCGCAGCGTCTTTCCATTCCCGGGCCGGGGGTTGCGCATTGCTGTTTGCAGCCTGGTCCACCTTTTGCTTATCCGTGAATGCCTCTGCCTTTGTCACGTCCTGACCGCGTGCCGGCATCGCCTCGGCGACGGCCATCGAATTGGAATTGACAAATTTGATCGTCGGGACCGGACGCGGATAGCTCGCGGCGCCGTCTTCTGCGGGCTCGTCAGCTGCGGGCTCGCCCTCATCTTCGGTGAAGGCTCGTTGTACAGGCATATGCCGATGCCGATAGACAATCGTCTCGTTGTCCACGGAAGAAAGTCCGATCACTTCCGGTTGGCGGCGTTCGTTGTTGACGATGGCCAGAACGATGATCGCGCCGGTCAATGCGCCTGCGGAAAGCCTGATGGTGATCCTGCCATCTGCCAGCACGCTGCGAACTGCCGCCCGTCCGCCCTTGCAGGCGGAGGTGAAGCCCGTGAAGAAGGACAACGACGGCACCGACAATGCCCGCAACGAGCAGGGCAATGCCAGCCGTGACCAACCGCCGACCGTCGGCCCTGGTGTGGAAACCTGCACGAATCGATACTGCACCGCATCGGCCGCGGTCGCTTGTCGGCGCCTTGGCGGAGCTGATCGTGGAGGCGCGCGTCGAATGGCAAATGACGCGCGCGCATATCGCATCACCGCTGCGGGTGCGTTCATGCAAGAGTCCCCCGTGCGATCACTCTTGCGGAAACGCTCCGCTCAATCCTGGCAAACGTGCCGCCCCCCACAGGCGACACGAGAACGCGCCCACACCTTAAGTTCAGTTGAGACAGAGTGCTCCAATCTCACAAGCAGTGATCCCCGATAGCGGAGTTGAATCGACAATTGAGGAAAAATATTGACGTGGCCGGTACCAATTGGGGGCAGCCGTTGCGGGATTTGCAAGGGATCGGCCGCAAGCTTGCTACCACGCCAGTCGCCGCATGACGGCTTTCGGAAACATGCCCGCTGCGGCGAATATGTCGGAAAGCGTCTGTGCGTACGGGCGCTCGCGCCCCCCGAGCTCTTCGGCGTGAATCCCCGCGGTGATGAACAAACAGTCTATACCGAAGGCGACCGCGCCCTTGAGATCTGTCCGCACCGAGTCTCCGATCGCGAGCACGCGCTCGGGCGCCGGCGATCGGCCGCGCGCCGCCTCGGCGATGTGCAGGGCCTGCTCATAGATCGGCCGGTGCGGCTTGCCGGCATAGACGACAGAACCGCCCGCGGCGGCATAAAGGTCGGCGATTGCTCCGGCGCAGTAGACAAGCCGGTCGCCGCGCTCGACCACGACGTCGGGATTGGCGCAGATCATGGGCAGCGCGCGAATGCGCATCCGTTCAAGGAGGTTGTGATAATCCTGCGGGGTCTCGACCGTGTCGTCGTTAAGGCCGGAGCAGACCGCGTAATCCGCCGTCTCCAGGTCCGCCAATGGCGCATCGAGACCGTCGAAGATCGCGATGTCGCGTTGCGGACCGATGTGAAAGACACGCAAACCGGCACGCTGTGCGATGAGCGCGTGGGTCACATCGCCCGAGCTCACAATCCCGTCATAGGCATCGCGAGGCACGCCGAGCCTGTCCAGCGTGAAACGCGCCACCACATCGCCCGGTCGTGGCGCGTTGGTGATCAGGACAACGCTGCCGCCCCGCTTGCGGAAGCGACGCAGCGCATCACACGCCTCCGGCGTCGCAGCCACGCCGTTGTGGACCACGCCCCACACATCGCAGAGCAGTAGGTCGTAGCGGTTGGCAAGGGGGGCAAAGTGGTTTGCGAATAGAGGGGACGAAGCGGGCATCAACGCAACGGGTCAGGTCGAGTGCAGCTCGACAGCAACAGAAGTCCGTTCGCCAATCGTCATGTGTGGCGGGTCCTGCGATGTCAACCTCGCCCGCTGACCCCGCGAGCAACCGCGCCTGCTGCCGCCTGATCCGCGTCCGACGCCATTGGTGTCCGTGCCGGACCGCCCGACTGCGCCAGCGCAGTCGCCGAGGTGTCTTGCTGTACTGCCTGCGGCTCCGCCGGCTGCAAACTCGCTTGCGGTGCCTCGCCGCGCACCGGACGCGGCGGCGAGAACAGGGGCCCCTGTCCGAAGCGGATGTCGCGATCGAGAAGCTCGATGACGCTCGCCTCATGCTCGATACGGTCGACGATCAGATCCATGCCGAAGCGGCCGAGCAGGTCGGAGAGGCTGGCGGGACGGTTGTCAGCGGGAGCGGGGCGGAACGTCTTGAGCAGAAGGTCGGCGTGTACCTTGATGTACCGAAAGCCGCGTTTGGCAAGCTCGCCGGCCTCTAAGCGCAGGCTGGTCACGTGATCCATCGAAAATCGAAAGCCGCGATCGGACAATGCCGCCAGGCCCTCGTGCTCGACAGCGCCCATGTCGCGTACGTCGTGCTGCGTGAACTGAAAGAGCAGCGAGGGCGCGATGGCCCGATTGGCCGCCATGAAGTCAAGGAAGCGGGGAAAGACTGCTGCATCCTTCAATGTTGTCCGGGAAAGATTGCAGAACACGCCAATTTCGCGGTTCTTGAGCAAAAGCCGGCGCACGAGCGCAACGCAACGAAAAATCACATGCATGTCCATCTGCGGCATCAGCCCGCCGCTTTCGGCGGGCAGCACCAGGTCGCAGGCCGACACCATGCCGCCGGTCTTGATGCGCAGCTGCGGCAGCGCCTCATAGTAGCGGACCTTGCGTTGTGGCAGGCTGACAATCGGCTGGAGGTAAAGATCGATATGATTGGACTCCACGGCATCCCGGATTGCATCGGGTCCCACGTCGATCCTTTCAGCGGCCACTGCGTCCGGTGACGGCGTCCTGCGGTCAGCTGGCCCGCTCGCCGTGCCGGCAGGCAAGGTGGAAATCTCGGAAGCCGGTGTTTCCTGCGATTTAGGGAAAATCGGCGCCAGCGCCTGCAGGCTGGCCTGGTGACCTGCGACGGCATCCCCCAGGCGCTTGACGAGCGAGCCGAGCTCCCCGATCTCGATGGTGAGAGGGTCTGTCACCGCGCGGGTACGATCGAGTGCCGTCTCGATTTTCTCCTCCATCGTGGCGAGCCGCCGCTCCATCTCGGCCACCTGCCGCGCAACGTCGGCTCCGCCTTGCGAGAGTTCGGCGAGCTGACGGCCGACCACGGATCGAAGCCCGATGCGACCGGAAACGGTGCTGTAGAGCACGAGCGCGATCAGCGTGGCGATCGCCACCGTCACGGCCTCCAGCTGGCTGACGCCGAGATAGAGGCAGACAATCGCGCCGGCGGAGCCGGCGATAATCGCCATGCAGAGCGCCAGCAGGATCCCGCCAAAACGCATGGAGGTTGGTCCAATCGTGGCCGACAGCGGCATCTCCATCGGGCCGCAAGACCTTGATGACACGGGCTCTTGCGCCCGCGCAAGCGATCTTGAGATTGTCGAGATGTAAGGTGAATATCGATGCGGGGGCGCTGCACTCCTTCCGGATAACCGGGAAGGCCGCTGACCGAATGCAAGTCGCCGGACTGCCAGGGTTCACGGCCGTATCGTCTGGTGCCGCCTCGACGCCGGGATTGATCCGCGCCGTCGAGCGCCGGCCGCAGCTTGCAATTGCCGTCTTTCTCGCGCTGCACTTTCTTGTATGGACGGCCCTGCCGTCCTTGCTCTATGCGAACCTGCCGCTCGATCTCATCGAGGCGCTTACCTACGGCCGCGAATGGCAACTCGGCTACGACAAGTTGCCGCCGCTGCCCTGGTGGATGGTCGAGATTCTGCATCGGCTTGTGGGGCACGATGCTGCTTATTATGCCCTCGCGCAGCTTGCGGTCGTCGGCGCCTTCGCTGCGGTCTGGCTGACCGCGCGTTCAATCGTCGGCCCGCCCCAGGCGCTGGTTGCCGTGCTGATTGTCGATGGTTTGCATTATTTTCATTACACCGCGGCCAAGTTCAATCATGACGTCATCCAGTTGCCGCTTTGGGCGCTGGCCGGATACTCCCTGCATTGCGCGCTCCGGCGCGGGCAGGTCGCCGCCTGGGCGCTGCTCGGCTTCGCCGTCGGCGCGGCGCTGTGGGCAAAATATTTCGTGGTCGTGCTTGCGGCGCCGATCGCGCTTTTCCTGCTGCTCGATCGGGACGCGCGCAAAGCGCTTTCGACGGCCGGCCCCTGGCTTGCGATCGCGGTCGCGCTCCTGGTCATGGCGCCGCACCTCTTCTGGCTGGTCGAGAACGACTTCCTGCCCTTCGCCTACGCCAATGCGCGCGCCACCCCTTCGGGCGGGTTTCTCGACCATATCCTGCATCCCGCCGTTTTTGCCGTTGGCCAGGCAGCGTTTCTGATCCCGGCTCTGGCTATCGCCGCCATGGCGGTGTGGCCGCGGCCGCGCGTCCCGCTCGCTTGCCCGGCCGACGCCTTCGACCGGCGGATCGCCGCGCTGCTTGCATTCGGTCCGGCGGTTGCGACCATGGCCCTGTCCGCGGTGAGCGGGCGTGGCGCCGTCGCCATGTGGGGATATCCGCTTTGGCTGTTTCTCGGCCTCTGGATCGTGCTCGAGGCGAAAGTTGCGCTCGACCCGATTCGTCTTCGGCGCATCCTGGCAACATGGGCAACGGTGTTTGCGATCTTTGTGGTCATCTTCATCGCCAATTATTCGGTGCTGCCTCTATTCGATCATCGTTACCGTGCGGTGTTCTATCCCGGCGACCGGGTTGCCGACGAGCTTGCGCGCCGGTTTCGCGCGGCCACCGGTCAGCCGCTTGCCTACGTGATCGGCAGCATGTGGGATGCCGGCAACGTCGCCCATTACGCCGACGAGCAGCCGCGGGCCTTGATCGACGGCAATCCCCGCCGTGCGCCGTGGATCGACCTCGGCGATCTGCGCAGCAAGGGCGCGGTGGCGGTATGGACCGCGGGCGATCCGACGGTCATGCCGATCGGCTTGCGTCGGATCGCTGGCGATGCCCAGGTGCAGCCGCCGTTTGAGCTGCCGTACCGGCGCGGCGACGGCGTCGTCACGGTCGGCTGGGCGATCCTGCGGCCGCATCCGGCATTCGCTTACACCCGGCGCCCTTCAGGGTTCGATTGGCCGGCCGGGGAGCGCGGGTTGCTACCTAATCAAACGACGCGCGCCAAGCTTCAGTCCGTAAGTGAATTTTAGCTTCCAACGGTGGGGCGAGCGTGAAGATGCGAGGTGTCTGCGCAAACAGATGTACTCGGTAAAGCCGCCAGGACTCTGCGCGAGCAACTGCAGTTTGGTGCTCATTGCGCGTAAGAAAGAACGGCGTCTTCGCCGAGCCGTTCGTAGTTTTGACTTCGATGAGACGTTCCTTCCCGTTCGAATCGAACGACAAAATATCGTAACCTGCGCCGTCGCCCTCCTCGGCCGCCACCCACCGAACCTTTCTTGCGAGATCAGGCCGTTCTATGTTCGCTAGGTTCTTGCGTTCGACCTCAAGAACAAACGTTTCGCCCGCTTTGCCCAGCGAACGATTGTGAAAATCGCGCTCCACGGGGTCGAATTTCTTTATAAGCCGTTCGAGTTGCCAAGGCCGCTGCTTCGCCGGCGCCAACCGGGGGGCTTCAATAAACACACCGTCTTCGTCTCCCTCTTCAATATGCAGCATTGCGGGTGCTGGCTGCTGGTATGGGAGATCACGGCCTGACAGGTAGCGATCAATGGCGTCGAAGATCGCGGCCTGATAGTTCCGCTTCGGTTTGTAGCCGGGTATCCACGGTCGCCCGAGTTCGTCAAGAACCGCCGAGATATTCTGGTGCTTGAATTCTACGGACCGATGCGTACGCCCGATTCGCTCCATCAGCGCCGTACTATGGCGGGATTTAACGTAGGGACGGCGGGACAGCTCAGCGTCGAGCATAGCGAAATAATCGGCGATGATCGCATCCAACTCAGCGTCGTTCCAAGGCCTGCCGATCTTGTCCTGATCCGCCAAATGCCCCTGCCTTCGCCACCTTCACTCAGCGCGATTGCGTACCCGGATAGAATCAGGCCACTGCTCTGATCACATTCGCCACCTTGGCAAAAATCTGCTCAATCTCGCGCTCGCTGATGATGAGTGGCGGGGTGACCGCGATGGTCTCGCCGCTGATTCGAATTACCAGGCTTTCGTCGTGGAAGCAGCGCTCCAGCGCTTCATAGCCGCGCCGGCCCACGGCATCGGGCTGCGAGGCGAGGTCGATGCCGGCGGTGAGCCCCGCGCAGCGGATGTCGAGCACATTGGGAAGCCCCTTGAGCCCCATCGCGGCGTCGGCCCAGAGCGGTTCGAGAGCGCGCGCGCGCTCGAACAGGCGCTCGTCGCGGTAGAGGTCGAGCGTGGCCAGCGCCGCCGCGCAGGCGAGCGGATGGGCGGAATAGGTATAGCCGTGGAACAGCTCAACCGCGTGATCGGGACCGCGCATGAACGCATCGTAGATCGGCGTGCGGGCGATCACGCCGCCCATCGGCACCGTGCCGGAGGTAATTCCCTTCGCAAAGGTGATCATGTCGGGCACGACCCCGTAACGCTCGGCGGCAAACGCATGGCCCAATCGGCCGAAGCCGGTGATGACCTCATCGAATATGAGCAGGATGCCGTACTTGTCACAGATTGCGCGCAGACGCCGCAGGTACCCCTTGGGCGCCGGCAGCACGCCGGTCGAGCCTGCCATCGGCTCGACGATGACGGCGGCAATAGTGCTGGCGTCGTGCAGCGCGACGATGCGCTCGAGATCGTCGGCAAGATGCTCGCCCCATTCCGGCTCGCCCTTGCTGAACGCCTGGTGCTCGCGATTGTAGGTTGCCGGCAGATGGTCGACGCCGGCGAGCAGCGAACCGAAGAACTTGCGGTTGTTGACAATGCCGCCCACTGAAGTGCCGCCGAACCCGACACCGTGATATCCGCGCTCGCGTCCGATCAGCCGCGTGCGGGCCCCTTCTCCGCGTACGTTGTGAAACGCGAGCGCGATCTTGAGCGCCGTGTCGATCGCCTCGGATCCCGAATTGCAGAAAAATACACGGTCCAGGTCGCCCGGAGCGAGCACCGCGACGCGGCTGGCGAGCTCGAACGCCTTCGGATGCGAGAACTGGAAGGCCGGTGCGTAATCGAGCTCCGCCGCCTGCGCGCGGATCGCCGCCACGATCGGCTCGCGGTTGTGGCCGGCATTGGTGCACCACAGCCCGGCAGTGCCGTCGAGCACCGCGCGACCGTCGGGCGTGTAGTAGTGCATGTCCTTCGCCCGCGATATGAGCCTCGGCGAAGCCTTGAACGCGCGGTTGGGCGTGAACCCCATCCAATAAGCTTCGAGATCGTTGGGAACGGCGGTCGCTCTACCGATGGATGCTGATGGCATGCTGCTTCCCTTGCCGCTGCGCAAAGCGGCTGCTACCTAGCGCCGGGTCATGACGTGGCGCGATTGACCTGGCGCGATAATGACCGACAAATCAGACAAAACCAACAAGCTCAAGGCGCGCCTGCCGCGCGGCCTCGCCGATCGTGGCCCGGCCGAGATTGCAGCCACGCGGGGCATGCTCGATCGCATTCGCCGTATTTACGAGCGCTATGGCTTTGAGTCGGTGGAGACACCGGCCATCGAGTATACCGACGCGCTGGGTAAATTTCTGCCCGACCAGGACCGCCCGAACGAGGGTGTGTTCTCCTTCCAGGATGACGACCAGCAGTGGCTCTCGCTGCGTTACGATCTGACCGCCCCGCTCGCGCGCTACGTGGCCGAGAATTTCGATGCGCTGCCGAAGCCGTATCGGAGCTATCGCGTCGGCTGGGTGTTCCGCAACGAGAAGCCGGGCCCCGGCCGCTACCGTCAGTTCATGCAGTTCGATGCCGACACGGTGGGCTCCGCTTCGCCCGCCGCCGACGCTGAAATCTGCATGATGGCCGCGGACACCATGGAAGCGCTCGGCATCGGGCGTGGCGCTTACGTAGTGAAAGTAAACAGCCGCAAGGTGCTCGATGGGGTGCTGGAAGCGATCGGGTTGGGCGGTGAGGCCAATGCCGGCAAGCGCCTGACCGTGCTGCGGGCAATCGACAAGCTGGACCGCCTGGGCGTCGAAGGCGTGCGTCAATTGCTGGGCGAAGGGCGCAAGGACGAGAGCGGGGATTTTACAAAAGGAGCCGGGCTGGATCAAAAGTCAGCCAAAGCTCTTCTTGAATTTGTTGCACCCCACGAACCGACGGCAGGTTTGTCGGATGATGTTGTTTTCTCGCTGCCTCGGAACTGGGACGAATTGCATGCAAATGAAAGCTTCAAAGAAGGCAGCCGAGAGCTTCTTGAAATCAAGCGGCTTCTCGAGAGCGCGGGCTATGGAGCCGATCGTGTGCTGGTGCATCAAACCGTGGTTCGTGGTCTTGAGTACTACACCGGGCCTGTTTTCGAGATCGAGCTGACATTCGAGACCAAGGACGAGGCGGGAAGGTCAATCCGTTTTGGTTCGGTTGGTGGCGGCGGGCGCTACGACGGGCTGGTCGCGCGCTTTCGCGGCGACCCGGTGCCGGCGACGGGCTTCTCCATCGGCGTGTCGCGGCTGATGGCGGCGCTCGCCCATCTCGGCACGATCCCGAGCCGACCGCAGCCGGGCCCGGTGGTGGTGACGGTGTTCGATCGGGAGCGCATTGCCGACTATCAGAGGATGGTCGCCGCGCTGCGCAATGCCGACATCCGTGCCGAGCTCTATCTCGGTACGGGAAAAATGGGTGCCCAGCTCAAATATGCGGACCGGCGCGGCTCGCCCTGCGTGGTGATCCAGGGCGCCGACGAGAAGGCGAGAGGCGAGGTGCAGATCAAGGATCTGATCGCCGGTGCCAGGGCAGCTGCCGCGATTGCCTCGCATGAGGAATGGCGTGAGAGCCGGCCGGCGCAGGTCTCGGTTGCAGAGGAGAAGCTCGTCGAGTCGGTGCGGGAGATTTTGCTGCGTCAAAACGTCAGCTGGAGCGCCATGTGAGGGATTCCGGCGCGCGGAAATCCCGTAAGTCGCCGCGTCCCATGCAGCCTGCGGCGGGGCCGCTCAGTCGAGCGCCTTCACCAGCGGCCAGGGGCGTGCACAGCTCGCTCGGGTATGCACCGGCGGGAGCGCATAAGGATTTTTGTAGGGCGACCACAGGCAATTGAAGGCGATGTAGTCGCCGTATCGCCGATGCACGCTGGTAATGCGGTGAAATTTGTTCCAGCGCGCGCAATATGCGCCGGCGATCTGGTGGGCCTCCGCCTCGTTCTCGCAAGACCAGGGAATGATCCCGCCGGTATCATTGGCGCGGTAGATCTGCGCTTGCGCTCCGATTGCCATCAGAACGACGACCAGAATCGACAGGAGCACGCGCATCGCCCAGCCTCCGCAACACCAGCGGTGCAAGCCTAACCGCCTCCTTCTTGATGTGGAAGCGGATTGCAGACGATTTGCCGCTTGGTGTTGCCAATCAGCACTTGTAGCTTGCCGTTGCCGCCGCGCCACAGCTTCCGGTTTTCTCGCTGTAGGCAGGCGCAGGGTCTTGATTCAGCCGGAGACCGCGGCCACCGTTCGGTGGTCGCGCGAAGGGGATCGACACGTGTGCAGCCGTAGCGTCTTGTTGACTGCGCTTAGCATGGCCGTTACCGCGGCGCTCGCTGCGCCGACGTGCGAAAGCGCGCGTGCCGCGAGCTGGCTCGAGATGGATTTCTACCTGTCGGGGCCGCGCTACGAAGGGGTGCTGCCGCCTTGCGATTACCCCGATGCCCTTGTCAAAATCTCATCGCGCTTCAACAACCGGGAAAACAGCTTCTGGGACACGAACCTCAAGATCCTCTCGTTCGAGAAAATTCGCGAGACGGCGTATCGCCCCTGGGCGGTGAATACCATCCCACGCCGGTTCTGCAGCGGGCAGGTCGAGATTTCCGACGGCAGCAGGCACGCCATTCACTATTCCATCGCCGAGGACACCGGGATCATCGGGTCGACGTGGGGCGTGGAATGGTGCGTCGTCGGGCTTGATCGCAACTGGGCGTACAACTACGGAATAGCGTGCCGGATGGCCCAGCCTTAAGGCACGGATTTCACGGCGATACCGCGCCTCCAAGCCGCTTGGCTGCTCTTGATCTTATTTTATTCCCGTTTTGTTCTTGTAACGTTCGAGCATTCGTGCTACTCTGATTTATCGTTCCCCCGTTTTCTCCGAGGTGCCGTCATGCTTCGCAGTCTTGGTCGCCCGGCCGCCGCGGCGGTCGCTCTGGTAATTGCAACTGGCACAGCGGGTGCGCAGGACCCCCGCCAGAATGAGCCCGGCAAGTTCGATTTTTATGTCCTGTCGCTGTCCTGGTCGCCGTCGTTCTGCGAGGCCGCAGGCGAGCGCGGGACACCGCCGCAACAGCAATGCTCCGCACGCCCTTACTCGTTCGTCGTGCACGGCCTATGGCCGCAATATGAGCGCGGGTTTCCGGAATTTTGCCAGGTGCCTGCGCCGCGCATCGACGGCGGCATAGTCTCGTCCATGCTTGATCTGATGCCCGCGCCGCGGCTGATATTTCAGCAATGGGACAGGCACGGCACCTGTTCGGGGCAGACCCCGAACGCCTATTTCGAAAGCGTTCGCAAGGTGCGGGCGATGGTGAAAATACCCCCGGAATTCGTCGACCTCAAAGAGATGCTCACCGTAGCTCCTGATGAGGTCGAGGAGGCTTTTGTAAAGGCCAATCCTGGGCTCGGGCGCGATGGCATTGCGGTCACCTGCGACAGCAGACGGTTGAGCGAGGTGCGCGTCTGCGTAGGCAGGGATTTTCGTTTCCGTGCTTGTCCCGATATCGATTCGCATGCGTGCCGTCGCGACAAGGTGGTCATGCCGCCGCTGCGCCAGGGAAAAAGCGCCGCGCTCACACGCTAAGCTTGCGGATGTCGCAAGCTGGGGCCGAGGTCAGGTTGCCGGAGCATCGGCGCCGCTTGTGACGGATCGTCGAAACCCGGATACCATAGCTGCCTCGGCCGGCGGCTTTCCATGAACTACTGCCATGCGTTCCATGCCGGGAATTTCGCGGATGTGGTCAAGCACGCGATCCTCGTTCGGGTTCTTGTGCATCTGCGCGCCAAGCCTGCGCTATTCCGGGTGCTCGACACCCACGCAGGCGCCGGCCTCTACGATCTTGCCGGTCCGCAAGCGAGCCGCGGGGCGGAATGGCGCGAGGGCATTGCGCGGCTGATTGCGGCATCCGCACAAGGACAGGCGAGGACGCTGCTCGCGCCCTATCTCGACGCCGTCGCAGCTCTCAATGCGCCCGATCAGCTGACCCTCTATCCCGGATCGCCGATGCTCGCGCGCGCCTTCCTGCGCCAGACGGATCGCCTCCTCGCTTGCGAGCTCGAGCCGAGGGCGGCGAGCGCGCTCGCCGGCAATCTCAGGGGAGACCCACGTTGCAAGGCGATTGCGATCGACGGCTGGACTGCTCTTCACGCGTATGTACCGCCCAAGGAGCGACGCGGACTTATCCTGATTGATCCCTCGTTCGAGGATGCCGCCGAGTTCCGGCATTTGGAGCATGCGCTGGTCGCCGCCCACCGCAAATGGGCAACCGGCATCTATTTGCTGTGGTATCCGATCAAGGACCGTCACAGCCCGGATGTCCTGGCGCGTGGGCTGCGGACCTCCGGCATCGCGAATATCTTGCGCGCCGAGATCGATGTCGCGGTGCCGCGCGATCGGCTGCATGCCTGCGGGCTCGTCCTGGTTAATCCTCCGTGGAAGCTGGAAAGTGAGATCAAGCTCCTGCTGCCGGCGCTCGTTGCAGCACTGGCGAAGGGCAATGGCGGCTCCCATCGCCTGGATTGGCTCGCCCGCGAGAAGTAGCTTCGTTACTTTTCCGCAGTCCTGGATCGCCTAGAGCATGTCCCGCAAAAGTGGGAACCGGTTTTGCGAAAAAGGACATGCTCAAACAATGAGGTAGAGCGGGATGACGATTCGAAGAAAAGTCGCCCCGCTCTTGGTGCGGGGTGCTGGCTTACGCCCGGCAGTCAAAGCGCCACGGTTATTCCGAATGGGCTCATCGGCCTGCGGATCAGAATCGAACGTTCAGCCCGCCACGAAAAACATTGGCGTAGAATGACACGTTGCCGCTTCCCGCCAGCGCACAATTGAATCCGCAGTTGAAGTCGGAAAGGTCGACAAAGAGGTATTCGGCCTTAAGGCTGACATTGCTGACAATCGCGACTTCGACACCGCCACCGACGGTCCAGCCTGCATTGCTGATGCTGCCGCCGGGGAATCCAGCCAGGCTTGCGCTGATGTCCCCGACGGCCAGTCCGGCGGTAAGGTATGGCATAAAGCGGTTGAAAGCATAGCCCACCCGGCCCCTCACCGTTGCCAGCCAATGGCTGCGAGTGCTGCAGCCCTGCGGGCAATAAACCGTGGTGGTGCCGCTAATCGCCGACCAATCGATATCGCCTTCGGCGCCGACCACAATTCTATTGAACTGCCAGTTATAGCCGATCGTGGCGCCGATGAGCCCTCCCGAGATGTTGAAACGATTGAGGCCGTCCCATTGGGATTGGCCCCATCCGCCGCCACCATTGATGCCGAGATAGAATCCTGTCCAGTAGGGCGGGTAGTAGACGGGAGCGACCGGCGCGACCGGTTGCCCGTAGTAGCGAGGCGAAAGGTCCGCCGCCTTCGCCGGCAACCACGCCAGGATGACTGCAACAAGACCGAACCAGATTGCGAGAGCGCGCTTCATAGCTGATTCCCCCTTCGTAGAATTTGGTATCCACAGTATTACGAAATCACTATGCGTCTAGTGGCGCCGAGACACACCCAAGCTCTACTTCGATAAGCATATTTAAACTTAGAAGTATGGTATTTAATGCTTTAAAGTCTTGATTGTATACTTAATAGATCGTTACTGCCCGCGGCGCGGGTCAGACTATTTTCGCCGCCTTGGACCGCTTACTTTTGCCGCATGACCAGCCCGAAGAAGGACATCGATCCTACGGTCGACCTCACCGGAGAGGAGGACGAGCAGTCTCTGCCGGAGCTGGAGCAGGACTCAGGGGTCGATCTTGCGGCCCCTCTTGGGTCGCTGCCGGCGGGGCGTGCCGCGATCCTGCGTTATGCGAAGCTGGCTCCCTCCTCACCCGGCGTCTATCGCATGATCGATGCGAAGGGCGACGTGCTTTATGTCGGAAAGGCGAAGAACATCCGCAAACGGGTTGCAGCCTATGCGCGGCCGACCGGCTACGACCCGCGCATCGAACGCATGGTCGCGGCTACCGCGTCGCTCGAGTTCGTCTCCACCGCGACCGAGACCGAGGCGCTCCTGCTCGAAGCCAACCTGATCAAGCGGTTGCGACCCCGCTTCAACGTTCTGCTGCGGGACGATAAGTCATTCCCGTATATCCTCATTACCGCTGATCATTGGGCGGCGCAGATACTCAAGCATCGCGGCGCCCATACCCGGCCAGGCGATTACTACGGTCCTTTCGCATCCGTCTGGGCGGTGAACCGCACCATCAACTCGCTGCAGCGCGCGTTCCTCTTGCGCTCCTGCTCCGATCCCTTCTTTGAAAGCCGCACGCGGCCGTGCCTGCTCTATCAGATCAAGCGGTGCTCGGGCCCGTGCACCGGCGAAATCGACTTTGCGCAATACGGCGGGCTCGTGCGTGAGGTGAAGGCGTTCCTGTCCGGCAGGAGCCAGGCAGTGAAGGATCAACTGGCGGCAGAAATGGAAAATGCATCTGCCGCGCTCGAATTCGAGCGAGCTGCGATCTATCGCGATCGTCTCGCTGCGCTCTCGGCGGTGCAATCGCATCAGGGAATCAATCCTCGGGGCATCGAGAACGCCGACGTATTTGCAGTCCATCAGGCCGGCGGCTTCAGCTGTGTGGAGGTGTTCTTCTTCCGCGCCGGTCAGAATTGGGGTAACCGCGCCTATTTTCCCAGGGCGGACCGCTCGCTTTCCGCTGCAGAGGTCCTCGCTGCCTTCCTCGCCCAATTCTACGACGACAAGCCGCCTCCCGCCTGCATCCTGATCTCCCATGCGATCGAGGAGCGCGCGCTGCTGGCGGAGGCCTTGACCACCAAAAGCGGCCACAAGGTCGACGTGAGCGTGCCTCAGCGCGGCGAGAGGAAGGACTTGGTCGAGCACGGGCTTGCCAATGCGCGAGAGGCGCTGGCGCGCAAGCTGGCCGAGAGTTCCTCGCAGAGCAGGCTGCTGGAGGCGTTGGGACAGACGCTTGGATTGGGGCACGCACCGCTGCGCATCGAGGTGTATGACAACAGCCACATCCAGGGCAGCAATGCGGTCGGGGCCATGATCGTTGCCGGGCTCGAAGGCTTCCGCAAAAATCAGTATCGCAAGTTCAACATCCGCTCGTCTGATCTTACGCCCGGCGACGATTTCGGCATGATGCGCGAGGTTCTCGGCCGCCGCTTCAAGCGTCTGATGAGTGAGGCGCCGCGCGCCATGGCGGCGCCGCTGTCTCCGACGGTCGATGCGGTGACTGGGTTTGCGCCGGTGGCTGCGCCTGTCGATATTGCGGGGCCGGGCGATGGCGATGGCGATTCCCCCTGGCCCGATCTCGTGGTCATCGATGGCGGCAGGGGGCAACTCACGGCCGCGCAGGAGACGCTTGCCGCTCTCGGCATTGTGGACATTCCGCTGGTGGCGGTAGCCAAGGGTCCGGACCGCGAGGCCGGGATGGAAACGTTCTTCCTGCCAGGACGGGAGCCTTTCAAGCTGCAGCCGCGTGACGCCGTGCTCTATTTTGTTCAACGGCTGCGGGATGAGGCGCACCGGTTCGCAATCGGCTCACACCGCGTGCGGCGGCGACGGGATCTGCGCGAGGCCGGCCTGCAGGAAATTCCGGGGATTGGGCCAACCCGCAAGCGCGCTCTGCTCCGTCATTTCGGAACCCTCAAGGCGATTGAGCGCGCGGCTCTTGCCGATCTGGCCAAGGTGCCGGGCATCAGCGCCGAGACCGCGCGAAAGGTCTATGATTTCTTTCACGAGCGTGCGTCCTGATCGGGCAAGCTCCGTTTGACCCGGCGCTTGGTCGGGAAGCGGACGCCGCGTGGGCGCGCAATGCCGCGAGGTCAAGTTGTCGTTGCTACCCCTAGAACCTGTGCACGGCGCTCCCGATATTAACGCGGAAATGACGCATTCCGTTTGACGCGGCTGCCGGAAGGGTATTCTTTCGACCCATGAATACGGCGACGTCCCGCCCGCTTCCCGCCAGACCGCTGGCGGTACCGAATCTGCTGACCTATGCCCGCATCGCCGCGGTGCCGGCGGTGGTCGCCTGCCTGTATTGGCAGAATATTCTGCAAGGCGGCCTCTGGCTGCGCTGGGTTGCGCTTCTCATCTTCATCAGCGCCGGGGTTACCGATGTCCTGGACGGTTATTTCGCGCGAAAGTGGGGCGAGCAGTCGGCCTTCGGCCGCATGCTGGATCCCATAGCTGACAAGCTGCTGGTGTCATCGTGCCTGCTCATGCTCGCTGCGGACGATACCATCCGCGGCTGGTCGCTGTGGGCGGCGATCGTGATTCTGTGCCGCGAGATTCTCGTCTCAGGCCTGCGTGAATATCTTGCCGAGCTGCGCGTGAGCGTCCCGGTGACTCAGCTCGCCAAATGGAAGACCACGCTGCAGCTGGTTGCGGTGGGCTTTCTGATTGCGGGAAAGGCCGGCGACGCGGTGCTGCCGGTCGTCACCCCCATTGGGCTCACCCTGATCTGGCTGTCGGCCTTGCTGACTCTCTACACCGGCTGGGATTACTTCCGCGCCGGGGTGCGACATTTGATCGAGGATTGATGTCGGGTCATCGGCGGCGAGAGGTCGGCTCGCCAGAGGAACGGGTGGCCCGCGGCACTTAGCCGAGGTCGGGCCGGAAGACAGAGGCCTGCAGCGTGAAGCTCAGATATTTTGCTTGGGTGCGCGAGCGCATCGGTAAGCCGGAAGAGGATGTCGATCTGCCCGCCGGGGTCGCGACCGTCGCCGATCTGATGGACTGGCTCAGCGATCGCGGCGATGAATATGCCCATGCCTTCGACAATCCCAGGGTGATCCGCGCGGCCATCGACCAGGCGCACGTCAAGTCCGACGCCGTGATCGCAGGTGCGCGGGAAATCGCCTTCTTCCCGCCGATGACTGGCGGCTGATTTATTCTCGTAAGGGCGCAAGGGAATATGCGCGATGACCGGCACCATCCGTCTGCAACGCGAGCCGTTCGACGCCGCGCATGAGGCTGCCAAGCTTGTGCGCGGGCGTACCGATATCGGGGCCGTTGTCACCTTCACCGGCATTTGCCGGGGAGAGGAAGCGGGTGCGCCGCTGCTTGCCATGACGCTCGAGCACTATCCGGGCATGGCCGAGGCCGAGGTCACGAGGCATGTGGAGGCCGCCGAGAAGCGCTGGCCGCTCCTTGGCGTGTGCGTGATTCATCGTTTCGGGCATCTTTCGCCGGGGGACGAGATCGTTCTCGTCGTCACCGCCGCGGCACACCGGCAGGACGCTTTCGCGGCGGCCGAGTTCCTCATGGACTATCTCAAGACCCGCGCTCCGTTCTGGAAGAAGATCGAAAGTGCGCGTGGAACCGGCTGGGTCGAGGCGAAGCAGGGCGACGATGCCCTGGCCAGCCGGTGGGTCGGAAACCCGAGGGAACGCGCAGCGGCGGAATGAGGATCGGTCTTGCAGGCCTCAGCGCTGCGCGCGGCCCGGATGCAACGCTGTCCGGCGATAGATCAGAAAGCCTGCAGCGAACCTCCCGCCTGCATCAGGCGCCGTCAGCGGCCTCGCCGCCCAATCAGGTCGAAAGCCTGCCTCGCTTGACCGGCGGAGTGGCAAGGTCAGGCCGCCGCCTTCTTGCCTTTGGGCTGCACCTCGGCGGTGTAATCCGCCATCAGCTGCCGGGTAATGGCGCCGGGCGTGAACCGCCAGTGCGCAATCTCGGAAACCGCCGTCACCTCGGCCGCGCTGCCAGTGATGAAGCACTCGGAGAATTGCGTCAGCTCGTCGGGCATGATCCGCCGCTCGACGATCTCGATGCCGCGCCGTTTCGCCAGATCAATGACGGTCTGACGCGTGATGCCGGCGAGGAAGCAGTCGGCGATAGCGGTATGTAGCCGGCCGGCGTTGATGAAGAAGATGTTGGCGCCGGTGCATTCCGCCACACGTCCTTGCCAGTCGAGCATCATGGCATCGGCATAGCCTTTGCGCTCCGCCTGGTGCTTTGAGATCGTGCAGATCATGTAGAGGCCGGATGCCTTGGCCCGCGCCGGCGCAGTCGCGGGATCAGGACGCCGATATTCCGCAAGGTCGAGACGAATGCCCTTGAGCCGCTGCGCCGGGTCGAAATAGCTCGGCCATTGCCAGGTAGCGATGGCGAGATGAATCTTGTTGTTCTGCGCGGAGACGCCCATCATTTCCGATCCGCGCCACGCGACCGGTCGCACATAGGCGTCGCTCTGGCTGTTCTTCTCGAGCACCAGCCGCTTGGCAGCGTCGATCTCGGCGACGGTGTAGGGGATCTCAAAGTCAAGCAGGTGGGCGGAACGTTTCAGGCGTTCGGAATGCTCTGTGCATTTGAAGATCTCACCGCCGTAGGCGCGCTCGCCCTCAAATACGGAACTCGCATAGTGCAAGCCGTGAGACAGGACGTGCAGAGTGGCGTCTCCCCAAGGCACCAGCCTGCCATCGTACCAGATTACGCCGTCGAGCCGATCGTAGGGCTTTTCAGCCATGACGCTTCCTCCTGCGTACCTTCGTTCGGCGTTCCGACGCCGTTTTGCAAGCCATGCTATACTTTTGCGTCAACAAGCGGCACCCGATATGGTCCTGGCGCCCATGAGAACGCTGTCCCGCCTCCGACGCAATCGGCAAGGCGGTCATCGCACGTTTCTTTCGTGCCGTGGCATCCCTGCGTAGCAGTTGAAGAAAAATATGTCAATATGACTGACCTAATTTTTCCGCTCACTCATCGTCCATCCGGCGCTGACCACACGGCGCACGCGGAGCCGATCTGGAACGTTATCGAGCTTTTGTTCTTCGCTTATCGCGATTTCATCGGTGATCCTGACGACGTTCTGGCGAAATTGGGCTTCGGGCGAGCACATCATCGAGTGCTGCATTTCGTCAACCGAAATCCCGGCATGAAGGTCGCCGAGCTGCTCGATATTCTCAAGATCACCAAGCAATCGCTGGGCCGCGTGCTCAAGCAGTTGATCCAGCAGGGTTATGTGGTGCAGAAGGAAGGGTCCAATGACCGGCGGCAGCGGCTGCTTTACGTCACCCCTAAGGGCGAGGCGCTGGCCATGAAACTCGCGGGCTTGCAGGCGACCCGTATCGCACGGGCACTGTCGGAGCTGGGGCCGAATTCGCATGAGACCGCGTGCCGGTTTTTGACGGCAATGATCAATGCCGACCATCGCGACGCCGTTCTCCGCTTCATTGCGCGTGCCAGTCGCGGACATCGGGCACGAGCCTGAGCCGAACCGATGCCGGTGATGAGCACCGCTGCCGCCGCTGCGCTCGCCGATGACGCACCGCATCTGCTGGTGGTCGACGACGATCGACGGATTCGAGATTTGCTTTCGCGCTTCTTGCTGACCGAGGGGTACCGAGTGACCACGGCGGAAACGGCGGCCGATGCCCGCGCCAAGCTGGAAGGCCTGCGTTTCGATCTTTTGATCCTCGACGTCATGATGCCGGGAGAAACCGGCTTCAATCTCGCGCGCGACCTGCGTGCAGCCTCAAACGTTCCCATCATCATGTTGACTGCACGTGCGGAGCCGCACAGCCGAATTGAGGGATTGGCGATTGGAGCCGATGATTACCTTGGCAAGCCGTTTGAGCCGAAAGAGCTCTCGCTGCGCATAGCCGGCATCCTGCGCCGCACCCGGCCGGCCGTCTCCCCGCCCGTCGAGGCGGTGTGCTTTGGCGATTTCAAGTTTCACATCGCGCGCGGCGAGCTCAAGCGCGGCGAGGAGATCGTCAGGCTTACCGATCGCGAGCGCGACATGCTCCGGCTGCTGGCGGCAACACCGGGCGAGACGGTAGCGCGGCAGGCCCTTTCCGGCCAGGGCGGCGCGACTGGCGAGCGTGCTGTCGACGTGCAGATCAACCGCTTGCGGCGGAAGATCGAGCCGGATTCCACCAATCCGCTCTTTGTACAGACCGTGCGCGGGATCGGATACCGGCTGGTGACCACGCCATGACAGCAGTGGACACCGGCATGGCTGCGCTGCGCACGAGCATGACGCTGCTGCGCTCGTTCTCCGGCCGTTGCAGCCATTTTTACGAGCGCGCCTCGGCGACTCTGAAAAGCATCATGCCGAAGGGGCTGTTCGCGCGCGCGCTGCTGATCATCATCGCGCCGATGGTGCTCCTTCAATCAGTGGTCGCCTACATGTTCATGGAGCGGCACTACAACCTGGTCACGCAGAGGCTATCGGCCGGAGTGGTGCAGGACATCGCAACCTTGATCGAGGTCTATAGAGCCTTTCCGCAGGACCCCAATCACACGCAGCTTCGCCGCCTCGCGCAGGAGAAGCTCGGATTGGTGGTCGACTTCCTGCCGGTGAACGAGCTTCCGCCGCCGGGGCCGAAGCCGTTCTTTTCCCTGGTCGACCAGGCGCTTTCGGAGGAGGTGCGCAACCGTATCGGTCGGCCGTTCTGGGTCGACACGGTCGGGCGCTCGGCTTTGCTTGAAATCCGCATCCGGCTCGACGACGCGGTGATGCGGATCTTTGCCCCCCGCGGCGCAGCCTATGTGTCCAATTCCCACATTTTCCTGGGCTGGATGGTCGGCACTTCGCTGGTCCTCATCACTGTCGCTGTGCTGTTTCTGCGTAATCAAATACGTCCGATCCTTCAGCTAGCGGACGCCGCGGAAAGCTTCGGCAAAGGGCGCGAAGTCCCCGATTTCCGTCCGCGCGGAGCGCGCGAGGTGCGTCGCGCGGCACAGGCCTTCATTGAAATGAAACGGCGCATCGAACGCGCGATGGAGCAACGTACCGCCATGCTCGCCGGCGTCTCGCACGATCTGCGCACCGTGCTGACCCGTTTCAAGCTGGAGCTCGCCATGCTCGCTGACAACCCGGAGCACGAGGCGATGAAGAAGGATGTCGACGAGATGGGCCGCATGCTGGAGGCCTATCTCTCCTTTGCCCGGGGGGACACGGGCGAGCAATCGGCGCCGACGGATATGGCAGCGTTCCTCGAAGAGCTCAAAACCGACACTGAGCGCGATGGGCGCCGCTCCACCGTGAGCTTTCATGGCCATCCGATCGTCACGGTTCGTCCGGCATCATTCAAACGCTGCTTGGCCAATCTTGTTTCGAACGCCGCTCGCCACGCCCCCTCTATCTCTATTACGGGTCACCGTAACCACCGCTGGCTCACAGTTACCGTTGATGACGACGGTCCCGGCATTGCAGCACACCTGCGCGAAGAGGTGTTCAAGCCGTTTATGCGCCTTGACGACGCGCGCAACCAGGACGAGGGCGGCACCGGGCTCGGCCTCGCCATTGCGCGCGACATCGCGCGTTCGCACGGGGGCGACATCGTGCTGTCGGACAGCCCGTTGGGCGGATTGCGAGCGACGGTACGGGTCCCGGTGTAACGCGCCCGGTCGTGAGCCGCGAGCCAGACCCGCTATACCGTAACGCCTTCCTCGTCGAATTCTCCTTCATCCCGGTGCCGGCGGCGCCCCATTCGGCCGATGCAATTGGGAATCCGAGAGAGATTGTCCAGAAAACCGGACAACCTTTGACCCCGCGCAAGCGCGCGGTCGAGCGCGGCCATCGTGCGGGCATGCCCGGGATCGTCGTCGTGCACCCAAGTGCGCAGAACCGACGCGAACAGAAGCGCAAGTCCCTGCGCCCGTGCCGCCCCCCGTGGTCCGCCCGCATCGAGGTCGGCCGCGGTCAGCATCCAGTGCTGCGAGCGAACAGCCAGCCCGTTGAGAGCAAGCGCCAGACCAGGTTGGCGCCCGCATGAGCGCATCAACGAGCGAACCGCAGCCTTACGAGGTTCCAGCAGCTCAATCCGGCGCATCAGCACGTCGAACAGGCGTTCGCGTGGCGCTTCCTCTACCATTTCGCCGTCGCCGCCTGCCAGCACACGCTGATCGATCTGCTTGATATGGCCTGCGAGGATAGCGAGCTTGGATCCGAACAACCCGCGCAATTGGGTTAGCGATGTGCCGGCTCCCGCTGCAATCTCGGCGAAGCCTATTTCCTCGATTGGTTTCCTGCCGAGAAGATCCATGAAGGATTCGATGATCCGCTCCCGCTCCGGTTTCGGTCCGGGCTCGGGCTTGGTGCTGCCCGCCGACGAGCGGGCAGCTGCCGCGGGGCGTGCTTTGCGGGCCATGGTAGCTCTCCTCATCGACTTGCCCCACCGCTCGATAATGTAGTCGGGGGATATGAAGCCTTCCAGTGTCCCGTGGTGCCTCGGTGTATGGTGCACGTTCGGCAAAAGGCCTGCGCCTGATGGCCTCCGAGACGTTCTTACGAAAAGAATATGCTCGAACGAACAGGTAGAACGGGGTGACGATTTCTAGGCAGGCCGTTCCGTTTTAGCCGGCGAGTTCGCGTGAACGCCTGGCAGCAGCGGCGATTGCTTCGGTCATGAGCTCTTGCATGCCGTTCCCGGCCATCAGCACGTCGAGCGCTGCCGCGGTGGTCCCGCCCGGCGAGGTAACGTTCTGCCTCAAGGTTGCTGAATCAAGCGGGGAGCAGTGCAGGAGTTCACCCGAGCCCGCCACTGTAGTGCGCGCAAGTACCTCAGCGAGTGCCGATGGCAGCCCCGCCGCGCAGCCAGCGCGCGCCATCGTTTCCGCCAGCAGAAAGACATAGGCCGGTCCCGAGCCAGATAGTGCGGTTACCGGGTCCATCAGCGCTTCATCTTCGATCCATTCGACCCGTCCGACTGCCGACAGCAGCGCATTAACCAGCGTGCGCTGCGCCGCGGACATGCGCGCGTTCGGAACTGCGACGGTTATTCCGCGACCGATCGACGCCGGTGTGTTCGGCATGGCCCGCACCAGCGCGGCGTGCGGCAAGGCGGCGTCAAGAAAATGCAACGTCCGGCCAGCCATTATGGAGACGACCGCAGTTGCGGCACCGACAAACGGCACCAATGTGGGCATCACTTGCGGCGCGATTTGCGGTTTGACCGCGATCACGAGTGCCATGATCTCGTGATCGGGGCGTGGTGGTGGATTAAGGTGCAAGCCCCTCTCCGCGAGCGCGCTGACGTCGCTGCTGGGATGCGGCTCGATCACGGCGAGCCTGTCCGGTGCCAGTCCGAGCGCCAGCCACCCCTCCAGCAAGGCGCTTCCCATTTTCCCCGCGCCAACCAGCAGAATGGTCCCGCCGACATCGCGAAGCGCGTCCGCTTGCGACAGTGAATCTGATTGAGGACGCATCACTCGCCCCTTCCCGCCCATTTGTGATGCCGAGCTGCCGGCACCTCTGCATCCAGATTAGCATTAGCCGGCGGCAGGAAGCGGACGAGTCTGCAAGGACGCCGGCGAATGAGATCATGCAAGGCCGTTATGGCCGGCTGCTATGCGTGACCTTGCGTCTCGAACATGGCGGCATCGAGTGCCTCGCGCGCCGATTTGCCGGCCCAGACCACGAACTGAAAGGCCGGGAAATAACGCTCGCAAGCGTCCAGCGCAGTCCCGAGCAGTGCCTCGCATTGGTGACTGGAGGCTTCGCCGCCACCGGCCAGCACGAGAGCGTGACGGTACATCACGAGACCTTCCGTGATCCAGAGATCGAAATGGCCGACCCACATCTGCTCGTTGATGAATGAAATCAAGACCTGGATGTCGGGTCGACGCCGCTCCGGCACTTTCAGCTCAAAAGCGCAGGCGAGATGCAGCGCCTCGATATCGGACATCCAAGTGTACGAAACCTGATAATCGGACCATTTGCCGGTGACAAGGATCGTGATCTCCTCATCGCTCGCGCGCTCGAAGGACCAGCCATTGGTCGCCGCCACCCGCTCGACGACATCGAGCGGGTTGACACGCGGCTGCCCGGAAAATTCCAATAGTGACATGCCCGTCTTCCACCTTGCCGCTGGGATGCGCACGCGACCGCACGCACGCCGCTTTCGGCGCGGACCCCGGTGGAGCGTCTTACCCTGCTCCGGGGCGAATCACTTGTGACTCGAATATAACCCCTTGATTCCAGCGGCTAAAGCGCAATAGTCGCGGTCCGCGGCCAACGATTGGTGGATATCTGTGCCGCAGGAGTCGTTCTCCACAGGTTCTGTCAGTGGCTGACAAGGAAAGGCGACGGGTAAGACCGCTGCCGCCGGCGATGTCGTCGAACCGCCGGGCAAAAAGCTCTTTCTTGCTGCGTCGTCAGGCGTCCGTGATCTGCTAGTCGAACAGACTGGAGACTGATTCCTCAGCGGCCGTACGCCCGATCGCCTCGCCAATCAGGGTCGCCACCGAGAGCACGCGAATATTGCGCGAAACCCTCACCGCCTGGGTAGGCTGGATTGAATCCGTGATAACGAGCTCCTTGAGGCGCGACGCGGCGATGCGTGCGACCGCACCGCCGGAAAGCACGCCGTGCGTGATATAGGCGTAGACATCGGTGGCTCCCTTGTCGAGGAGAGCATCGGCCGCGTTCACCACCGTTCCACCTGAATCGATGATGTCATCGACGAGGATGCAGGTGTAGCCTTCCACTTCGCCGATCACGTTCATGACCTCGGATTCGCCGGGGCGTTCGCGACGCTTGTCGACAATGGCGAGCGGCGCGTTGATGCGCTTGGCAAGCCCGCGCGCGCGCCCGACCCCGCCCACGTCGGGAGAAACGACCATGACCTTCCCAACATCGAAACGATCCTTGATATCGCGCACCATCATGGGCGCGGCATAAAGGTTGTCGGTGGGGATATCGAAGAAGCCCTGGATCTGCCCGGCGTGCAGATCAAGCGTCATCACCCGGTCGGCACCGGC
>Ga0306926_10000237_pt1 | contig 48122 bp, 38 predicted proteins | sample flu12Cox44000178_FD_203759 | JGI IMG/M metagenome (GOLD analysis project Ga0306926, IMG submission 203759) | Lab enrichment of tropical soil microbial communities from Luquillo Experimental Forest, Puerto Rico - flux8day.12C.oxic.44.000.178 (v2)... | ecosystem: Environmental > Terrestrial >... | reverse complement strand
TGACTTTCTGCTCTATCGCACGAGCTCGCGTATGGCCGTGTCGAGCCCATCGAGCGTGAGCGGATACATTCTGCCCCCCAGAAGCTGGCGCATGAGACCGATCGAGGCCGTGTAGCCCCACTCCCGCTCCGGCACCGGATTGAGCCAGACGCAGGCCTGATAGGTGCGCATGACCCGCTCCATCCACACCGCACCGGTTTCCTCATTGTAATGCTCCACCGAGCCGCCGGGCGCCATGATCTCGTAGGGCGACATCGACGCATCGCCGACGAAGATCACCTTGTAGTCGTGGCCGTAGGTATGCAGCAGCTCGAAGGTCGGCGTGGTGTCGTCCCAGCGCCTGCGATTTTCCCGCCAGACCTTCTCGTACAGGCAGTTGTGAAAATAGAAATGCTCCATGTGCTTGAACTCTGCGCGCGCGGCCGAGAACAGCTCGGCGGTAGCCTTGATGTGCCAGTCCATGGAGCCGCCGATGTCGAAGAACAGCAGGACCTTCACGGCATTGTGCCGCTCGGGGCGCAGCAGGATGTCGAGATAGCCCTTGTGCGCGGTGCGCGCGATGGTGCCGTGGAGGTCGAGCTCCTCGGGCGCGCCGGTGCGGGCGAACTTTCGCAGCCGGCGCAGCGCGATCTTGATGCTGCGCGTGCCGAGCTCGACCTGATCGTCGAGATCCCTGAACTCGCGCTTGTCCCATACCTTGACGGCACGGAAGCTGCGGTTGCCGTCCTGCCCGATGCGCACTCCCTCGGGATTGTAGCCGTAAGCTCCGAACGGCGAGGTCCCGGCGGTGCCGATCCATTTGTTGCCGCCCTGGTGACGCCCCTTCTGCTCGGCCAAGCGCCGGCGCAGCGTTTCAAGCAGCTTGTCGAGACCTCCCATCGCCTCGATCTGCGCCTTCTCCTCGTCTGTAAGGAATTTCTCCACGAGCTTGGCGAGCCATTCCTTCGGAACCTCGACCGCAAGCGCCTCATTCATGGTGGCAAGCCCGTTGAATACGTGGCCGAACACGCGGTCGAACTTGTCGAGGTTGCGCTCGTCCTTGATGAGAGCGGCACGCGAGAGGTAGTAGAAATTGTCCACCCGCCGGCCGGCGAGATCCTTGTCCATGGCCTCGATCAGGGTGAGGTATTCGCGCAGCGTGACGGGAACGCCAGCGGCCCTGAGCTCATGAAAGAAGGTGACGAGCATCACCGTTACAATAGCGCAAGGGTCACCGGCCTGACCATGCGCGTGATCCGGCCTCCGGAGAAACGCGAACCATGCCAACGTGTTGTGGCGGTTAATTTTGGACTCGCTTTAATTCGTAAAGGCGATTATCCCGTACTTGACAGAACCGATTATCCATGGCAATATCCTTCCATAGTCGGGAGGGTTCCATGGCAAAACGTCCCAAGCCGGTTCACCAGCTTACGAAAGCTGAATTCGACGATCTTTTCCCCCACGAAGATGCCTGCCGGGCCTACCTGGTGGCGCGCCGCTGGCCGGAGGGCGTTCGTTGCCCGCGCTGCGGCAACCCCGCGGTTTACGATCTGCCGTCGCGCAAATGGCACTGGCAGTGCGAAAAATGTGCGCCAAACGGCTACCGCTTCTCGCACATTGCGGGCACGATCTTCGAGAACACGAACAAGCCGCTTCGCGACTGGTTCAAGGTTGCCCACCTCATGCTCACCAGCAAGAATGGCATGAGCGCGTTGCAGATCATGCGCTACATGGGCTTTGGCTCGTACAAAACCGCGTGGGGCATGTGCCACAAAATCCGCGTCGCGCTTATGGAGGACATCGAAAAGCTTGGCGGCATTGTCGAGGTAGACGAAACCTACGTCGGCGGTTCTGACAAAAATCGTCATTGGGATAAAAAGAGCCATACTCGCGGCCGTGGCTATGATCCACGCAAGACTGCGGTTGTCGGCGCCGTGAAGCGCAAGGGCAACGTAGTCGCGCGCGTTGTCTTGAGCACTGACGAAACGACCGTCACGGAATTCATTCGCGAGACAGTTTCGACCAAAGTAAGTTTGCTTTGTACCGACGACTATTCTTCCTATCGCAAGCTCGGGAAGGAATTCCCGCACGCCGCTATCAGTCACAGCACCGGACGCCACGTTGTCGGTGCGGTCCATACAAACACAATTGAGGGTTTCTGGTCGCTCTTGAAGCGCGGCATCATGGGCTCGTTCCACAAGGTCAGCCGCAAGTATCTCCCGCTGTACGTCGCAGAGTTTTCGTTCCGATATAACAATCGGGAAAATGCGGACATCTTCGGCGCGGCAATTGCACGGTGTTAACCGTGCAAATTCGCGGAACATTATTCGCAATTTTCTTTTTTTGGACACTTGCGGAATTTCTTAGTTGGGAAACAGCATCATGGCCCGGCCCCTGTTTGGTGGAGATAGAGCACAAAAACAATCAGGAGTCCGCCACCAATAATAGCCATGAAAACTGCGCCACTTTCTTTACTGGAATGCTTATTCTCAGCAGCAGAAGCGCCGAATTCCTCAAGACTGGCGATAACGATAAAGTCGTTGTTGCAGCCTTCACTGTTGTCCTTGCTATCTCCACGATTGGTCTGTGGCTCGCAACCGTAGGACTCCAAATATCCACCCGGAGACTGTTCGAATCTGGAGAAAACCAATTCGCTCTTGCCCGCAATGAATTTCTTTCTTCGCACAGACCAAAACTTCGACTCAAACATATCTGGTTTGCTACGCCAGACGGGGAGACCCCCACTCACAACATTCGGAATCAACCTCTCACTGTCACCCTGGATATTGTGAACATTGGACGTACTGACGCCTTCATTGATTTCATAAACTTTACTACGTTGATTTTGTTTTCTGGGGATCATCTCCCCCAACGGCCGCCCTATGACAACCCCGACCATCCGGTTAATAACTTCGGGCTTCGAAAAGTAGAACCCGGATTGACCGCTAGATGCCCGGTATCCGATCGCAGAATTTTGAGCACTCAAGAATTCGAAGAACTCCAAATGGGGGCTGTCGGTCTGTACTATGTTGGATCGATTGGTTATCGGGACACTCTCGGATATTTGAGACAAACTGCCTTCTGCCGATACTTCAAAGGGCCGGCTGAAATTGATGTCGATCCGGTGCGCCTCGGCCCGTTCTATCGGGATGACCATCCCGATTACGATTATCGAGATTAGAGCCAACCAGCCCCATCCCCGCGTCGGCCTGTTCGGCGGCATCATGGTGCCTTATTCTACTTCTGTCAAGTCCGGGATAATCGTCTTCGTAAAATTACAACGTATGATTGCATATCAGAATATTTCAACGAACGACCCCTCGACGCTGGCAAGCAATCCTTCCGCGCCCAAGAGCATCATCACGCAATCGCGCCTTGCCGCGGCGCGGCTTCTCAAGGAACATGCCGCAACGAGGCCGTTACCCATTCGTGCGTGACGTCAGAGAAAACGAGAGAGGAGACACCGGATGCCCCGTGAAAAATTCATCATCGAGCCGCACTTCCGCCTGCAGGAATGGGTGGCGGAGGAAAAGGGCTATTTCCGGCAGGAGGGGCTCGATTACGTCTTCCAGGAGCTGATCCAGTCGACCGACGGCGCGCACCACTACAAGGGCGACAGGATGGGCGCGATGCAGTCCTTCGAGCGCGGCCGCACTTCCGATGTGAGCTGCGCCTGCCATTGGACCGTCGGAGTGGCAGCATCCAAGGGCAATGGCCGGCTCTATGCCGACGTCTACTCGGTGGCGCCCTCGGGCGTGTTCGTTCCCACCGACTCGCCGGTGAAATCGCCCGAGGACCTTGCAGGCGTCCCCATCGCGGTGGGCTACCAGTCCGGAAGCCACTACTCGACCATCCAGGCGCTCGAGCAATACATGCCCGCGAGCAAGATCAATCTGACCTTCGCCGACGGCATGCTGTTTCACCGCCTCGATCAGCTGATCGAGGGAAAAGCACAGGCGTCCGCGCTGTTCAGCGGCCCCTACTACTTTGCCGAGCAGCTTGGCTTCCGCAAGGTGATCGATACCACCTTCATGATCGCAACCATGGTGACCGGAGATCCCGACCCCGCCGATCTGCGCAAGTTCTTCGCAGCGCTCAAGCGTGCGCAGCGCGATATCGACCTGCGGCCCGACCTCTACACCCATTATTACAGGAAGGAGTTCCCCGCGCGCTATCATGCCACCATGGACACGCGGCGCTGGGGGCCGGGCGAACGTCTCGTGTTCGAGCCCTATACCAAGGAGGTCTACGAGGAGACCTTCCGCTGGATTGCCGACCACGGCATATTTGCGGACAGCGGCATGGGCTCCGGCACCTACGAGGAGGCCGTCATCCGCACGGCGCAGTAGCCCCGCTCACGCAGTTGGGCGGCCGGCGGCGCACAAAATTTGTAGTTGAAACGTAAGGCGGGATTATCCCGGCCGCCCGGCCGGGATGCGGTGGCTTGAGACAGGCGGACGCCTGCCGCCGAGGTCCGCCTTTTCGGCAAGCCTGAGCCAGCGCTCCTGCAGGCTCCGGCAGCTTGCGACGACTTCGGGCGAGCTTGCTATCCTCGCGCGGCGCGCACACTCCGCGGCTTGCTCCCGGCAGTATCTTGCATAGGACGACATCGCACGCTGCTCACGCACAGGTCACCGAACCCGCTGCGCTCATGGAATTGCGCCACGGCCGGCAACCGCCAGTATTTGTGTCGATGCCGCATAACTCAAGGCAATGATCGCCTGCGGAGCCAACTTTGCGGCGATCTGTTGTATGGGGGCCACAGCCGCGTGAGGCTTGGCGGATCGCAATCCTCATCCATGTTTGGCTTTGGAGGATTGCGACCAATCATTGTACCATCATCGGCAATCGCGATGCGCGCCGACGCAGGCGACGATTGTCAGTTGATACGGGCAATGAATACCTTCCACGATGCGGCATATACGATGGCGGCCGTAAGCGCCATCCTTGCGCTCTATCGCGCTCTGATCGAGAAGGGCCTGTTGTCGCGGGAGGAGGCGGTGCGGCTTCTGCTTGATGAGGCGGTGGCGCGGGCAATCCAGGCGGAAGCGCAATCTCAGGAAGGCGGCTCCGGCCGCACCCCGGCGGATATCAACCGCCAGTCCGCCGAAATCCTCAAGTTCATCGCCGAGAAACTCTGACCCGCCGGCCCTTTTGCTTGCGCCTCCATCTCGCGGTGGCGCGATCATCGCACGCCATGGCACGCCACCGCCTCACATTTCCGCCGCATCCCGCATGTTTATCTTCCCCGTCGCGCTCATTGCCGCGGACACCATGCGTCATTTTACCCTCCCGATCCTCGCCGTCACCTCTCTTCTGCACTCGACATGGTGCGCAGACGGCGCCCGCGCCCAGCCAGGAGCCGCCGGGGAACTGCGCATTGAATGGCAGGTCAAGAATCGCTTTCGGCTGTTCCGCAATGAGGCCGATTTCATGCGCCAGGTCCGCGCCAGTCGCGGCGATGGAGTGCTGGCGGCGGAGCGTCGTCTGGCGCGCGAGACCGACGGCCGCGGCTGGGCGCGCGACGTGGTTGAGCGGCTATGCGTCGATCGTTCCGGCAGCCTGCTCGAAACGTGCGAGCGCGACGGCGAGCGCGAGAGCTTTTTGACCCCGCGCGATCACCGCATCGGCGCAGCGCTTGCCGGCACCGTGCCGGCGAATGCGAGATGCGTCTGGAGCTTTGTCGACGGCGATGGTTCCGCGCGGGAGGTGAATGCCGCCTGCGAGGAGGAGATCAAGCTCAGAGTGCGCTACGGGCACCCGACGCACGCACGCGTCAGCATGGTCCTGCAGGACGGCACGGCACGGCAGCTGGAAACTGAAATTCAGGTGCGCGACGTGCTGATCGCGGGGCTGGGCGATTCAATTGCTGCCGGTGAAGGCAATCCGGACCGCCCGGTGCAACTGTCCGACGAGGGATTTTGCTTCAGGCGCATAGGGGGAGCGGATTATTTCCGGCCCGGAAGAGCGCGTTACAGCGGAAACAAATCCTGCGAGACCGTGCCCGGCGACGAGGGGAAGTTGGACGACTGGGCGCGGCACGGCGCACGCTGGTTGAGCGGCGCCTGCCATCGCTCGCTGTACAGCTACCAGACGCGCACCGCGCTTGCGCTTGCGGTGGAGAATCCTCACCTTGCCGTCACCTTCATTCCGCTTGGCTGCTCGGGCGCTACCGTCGATATCGGCTTTCTCGGCAACCTGCGGGCGCTGGAGTGCCCGAGCCCGGGCACCGCCAATCCTTGTCCGCGCACGGTTCGCCCGCAGATGGCGGAGCTGACGGAGATCATGGCGACCGCGCACCGCGCCAATCCCGCGCGCGCGCTTGATCTGGTGCTGCTCACCATCGGGGCCAACGACGTCATGTTCTCCGGGCTGATGGCCAACATCATCATCGAGCCCGGCACGGAACGCAGCCTGCTTGCGCGTGCCGGCAAGATCATATCCATCGAGGAAGCGCAGAGGATACTCGATCACGAGCTGCCCGGGAATTTCGCCCGGGTGCGTGCCGCGCTCAAGCCGTTCGTCGGCGGAAACCTGTCCCGCGTCGTCTACCTCACATATGCGAATCCTGCCCTGGCCGGACCCCATACGCCTTGTTCCGGCGGACGCGACGGCTTCGACGTGCACCCGGCTTTCGGCACCGATGGGGAGCGGCTGCGACAGGTCGCCGATTTCGTTGCACGGCGGTTTCTGCCGCGGATGAAGGCGCTGGCGCGCTGTGAAGAGTCCGGAAACTGCCGCGATCCGTCGACCGAGACCATGACCTTCGCGGACGCCCACCAGCAGCAGTTCGCATACCACGGCGCGTGCGTGCGCTCCCGTGATGATCCGCCATTCGACCGACAGTGCTTTACCGCGAATGGCGAGAGCTTTCGCAGCGGACTGACCACCGCCGCGATAGACCCGATGTCATGCGGCTATCCGCCGAACGAGTTCCGCCCCTATGCTTCGCGTGCGCGCTGGATACGGACAGCCAATGACAGCTACATGACCGCCATGACCTACCCCGTCGGCCTTCCCCTCATCCTGCAGCCCAGTGACCTGCATGATGCAATCTGGGCAATCCTGGCCGCCGTCTACGGCGGTGCCGTCCACCCGACCGCCGAGGGCCATGCTGCCATGGCAGACGCCGCCCTGCCCGCGGTGCGGGAAGCCCTCGGATTGGCCGAGCACTCAAGCGCGGTCCGCAGCGAGCCTTTGCCCGCGCTCAACGCTCCAGCGGCGCAAGTTCCCTCCGTCGCGCATTGATAACGGCCGCGCGGTTGCGCGGCTGCACAGCCTCAAAGCCGCCCTGCGTCACCATTCGCGGATTGCAAAGATTGACGCAGCGTAGAGGCGAGGCTGGCACCCTCGCGGTTTGCCAGGAGTGGTTTTGAAACCCGCCCCTTGCCGCCTCACGACGGCCATGCCCTCACGCCACCCCGAGCTTCTTCTGCAGGCTGGTTGAGGACGTCGTGTACTGAAAGATCAGCCGCTTGTCGGGATAGACATAGCGGAACGCCTTCTGCGCCATGAGCGCGCCTTCGTGGAAGCCCGACAGGATGAGCTTGAGCTTGCCCGGGTACCAGTTGATATCGCCAATGGCGAAAATGCCGGGCAGGCTCGACTCGAATGTCGCGGTGTCGACCACGACATATTCGCCATCCTTCATCTCCATTCCCCAGTTTGCGACCGGGCCGAGCTTCATGGTCAGCCCGAAGAACGGGAGCAGCGCATCGCACGCGATATCGAAGCTTGATCCGTCGCTGCGCTTGACGACGGCTTTCTCCAGTTGTCCGCCCTCCCCTTTCAGCGCCGATACCTGCCCGAGCACAAAATCGATTTTCCCCTCGCCGACCAGCGCCATCATCTTGTTGACGCTGTCGGGCGCCGCGCGAAACTCACTGCGGCGATGCAAAAGCGTGAGGTGGCTTGCGAGCGGAGCCAGATTCAGCGTCCAATCCAGCGCAGAGTCTCCGCCGCCGACGATCAGGAGGCGCTTGTCGCGGAACGATTCCAGCTGACGAACGGAATAGAAAACGGACGCGTTCTCGTAAGCCTCGATGCCCGGGATGGGCGGTCGCTTGGGCTGAAAAGAGCCGCCGCCGGCGGCGATGACGATGACCTTGATCTCGAACATCTTGCCGCGATCGGTCGTCACGCGGAACAGCGGATCTCCGATCCGTTCGATTGACTCGACCATTTCCTGCAAATGAAACGTCGCGCCGAACGGCTTGATCTGCGCCATGAGGGCATCGCAGATGCCCTGCCCGGTGATGTACGGAATTCCGGGAATGTCGTAGATCGGCTTTTCAGGATAGAGCTCGGCGCATTGCCCGCCGACCTTGTCAAGGATGTCGACGACATGCGCCTTCATGTCGAGCAGGCCGAGCTCGAATATGGCGAACAGCCCGCACGGTCCGGCGCCAATGATGAGAACGTCGGACTTGATGGGTTCCGTCATAGGCCGCGCGCTCTTTCGATTCAGGCCTGACGCTGGGGCGTGCGCACGACGAGGCCGTCGAGTTCGGCGGTGACCTTGATCTGACAGGACAGTCGCGAGTTTTCCTTCACTTCGTAACCGAAGTCGAGCATGTCCTCTTCCATCGGCGAAGGCTCCCCAACCGCTGCACGCCATGCCTCCTCCACGTAAACGTGACAGGTGGCACAGGCACAGGCCCCGCCGCATTCCGCCTCGATTCCCGGAACGCCGTTCTTGATCGCGGTCTCCATGACCGTCGCGCCGAGCTCGCCATCGACGGTGCGGGACGTGCCTTCGTGGTCGATATAGGTAATTTTCGGCATGCAGACGGGGGAAGGAGGAACAATATTTTTTTGACAGCGCCGGTCCTATAGCGGGTGGCTGGCAGAGGCGCCAGACATGACCGGCACCGCCAAATGCCTAGCGGACCGCAAGCAGCGCCCTGATGGCGGCTGTGCCTCTGTGATGGTGCTGGCAAGCCAGCGATGGGCTCGAGCAAATCGGGCCGGATCGCAGTCCCGCGCCGCAAGCTCCAGTCCCTCGGCGGCCGCGGCCACTTTCCAGGCGCCAATGCCGCGCGCCGAGCCTGCAATGGTGTGGGCGAGGACGCCGGCGACCTTGCGTGAGGACTGCTGCATGCGCGCCAGCAGCATGCCAGCCTGACGATCGAACAGGCTGAGCACCTCCGCCTCCAGGCTCTTCTCGCCGCAGGTCATGCGCGCGAGGTGAGCGAGGTCGATTGTTTGTTCCGGCGGCAACACGGTTTGACCGAGACTGGGGGAGCGCCCTGGTTCGATGCGCGCGCCGGCGCCTCCCGGAGAGAGGCGATCGGAAGCCTTTGAATCCTCCTCAAGCATAAGTTTTCCGAAATTGCCCTTGGTCCTGCCGCAAAAATGGTCGACAACCACCAAAGCTTGGTAAACCCGAGCTCCGGAAAGCCCGATCCGCCGCCTCTTGCCCTGCCATGGTTAGCAGCGAGCTTGTGTTGAATGTCGCAAGATTCGGCGCCTCCAAAGCCCGGCCGGCCGGCGTTTATCCAGTATTATCCTACAGTTAAGGACACTCGAGAAGCATCAGGCCCGCCAGGCTCGCATCGATCCGTAAGTCTGGTACAAGCGGCAATCGGCGTTTTGTGCTAAGAGGACCCGACGGGGCAGGTGCAAGTGAGAACAACGGCCGCTCGGACGGCCTGCCCGTTAACGATGATTAAAGACACCTTAACAACCAGTTTCCTTTGGTCTGCCAAGCCGATAGGATAGCCGGCGGCAGGCGAAGGACTGTGCGGCGCGTGTACTGCCCGACTGCCCGAGGGGGACCCGACGGCGAATTCAGGCGTGCGCGCTCGTCACGCGGCGAGGCACGCATTGCTGCCGCGGCTTAAAGTGCGAGGCGACGACCGACATGGCGAACACCCCGAAGAAGATCAAGGACCCGACTGAAGCGGCCCTGTCGGCCATTCAGGACGCGCTTGCCATTCGGGACATGCCGGCCCCGCAACCGGACACGTCGTCTTCGGGTGGTATCGAGGTGCCTGCCGCCGAGGAGCAAGCTTCCGAGCCGGCATCGCCCGAGCCGACATTTTCCGAGCCGGCATTTTCAGAGCCGGCGTTTTCAGAGCCACCTTGGCGAACGGTCCGCGCAAGCGCGCCTGCAAGCGACCAGGTCGATGCAGAGGAGCGAGCGGCGCAAGAGCGCGATGTGCCGCGGCGCCCCGCCAACGACGATCGCGAATCGATCGGACAGATCCTGCACACGCTGCAGCGCCGCCCGGCGCGCACGACCTACACCATCGCCACCGTGCTGGCCGTCGCCTGGATACTGGTCGCGCTGCTGCTCGGCTGGGCCTATCTTCCGCAATTGCAGACTGCGCTCGCTCCTTCCGGGTTGACGGCGCCGGTGCTGACGGCGCTCGGCGCGATCTTCTGCGCGCCCATTATCTTCTTTTATGGCCTCGCCTACATGGCGTGGCGCTCGCAGGAGCTTCGTCTCATCACGCAGTCGATGGCCGAAGTCGCGATGCGATTGGCAGAGCCGGAGACGGTCGCGCGCGAATCCATCGTCACCGTGGGGCAGGCGATCCGGCGCGAAGTTGCCGCCATGGGCGACGGCATCGAACGCGCGCTCGCGCGCGCCGCCGAGCTCGAGACGCTGGTCGCGAACGAAGTTTCAGCCCTCGAGCACGCGTACAACGACAACGAAGTGCGCATCCGGGCGCTGCTCCAGGATCTGGGCAGCCAGCGCGACACGCTTGTCGGCCAGGCCGGACAAATCCGCGATGCCATCAACAGCGTCCATCTCGATCTCAGCCACGATATCTCGCAGATCAGCGAGCTCGTCTCGGAGCAGGTCAACGAGGCGTCGCGGCGAATCACCCATATGCTGTCGGAGAAGGGCGAGCACATCACGCGCGCGCTGGGACAGGCGGGCGACGGCATGATCCAGTCGCTCGGCGAACGCGGCGGCGATCTGCTCGAGCGCCTGCAATCGACCAGCGAGGAAACCTCGCAAGCAATGTCGGCCGCAAGCGACCGCCTGACCTCGACGCTCAATTTCAAGACCGATCACATCGGCGACGAATTCACCGAGATTACGGCCAATCTTCAGCACATGATGTCGGTGCGGCTCGACCGCGTCACCGAGGGCTTTGCGCAGAAGTCGGCGGCGATCCTGGACATGATGAGCAATCGCTCGCAGCAGATGACCGACCTGATCGTGGATACCGGAAACCAGCTTGCCGAGACCATTTCCGGCCGCGTCGAGGAAGTGAACACCACGCTCAAGAATACCGGCGATTCGCTGGTTCTCGATCTGAGCCTGCGCGGCGGCGACGTCGTCTCCAAGCTTGAGCAGACCGGCACCCGCATCACGGACTCCATCGTGCAGCGCAGCGAGCGGGTCACCGATCAGTTTCACGAGAGCGTGGCGTCGCTTGGCGACGTGATTGGCAATCGCGGCGACGCGGTGCGTGAGATGCTCGCGGCTCGGCTGCAATCGTTCGAGGAAATGTTCAATCACGGCGGCGCGGAGCTTGCCGAACGGATCGCGCGCGACTCCACCACGCTCGGCAACCTCATCACCCGCCATCTGGCCGAGTTCGACCGGACCGTGAAGACGTATGGCGGCGAGATGGTTGAACGACTGGGCGAGCGCAGCAAGGATATCTCAAGCGCGATGCGCGACTACCTGGACAATTTCGATACCCGCGTGACCACAAAATCGGCCGAGGTAACCACCACTCTCGATCAGCAATTCACCCGCTTCCGTGACGCGCTGGAAGGCCGCTCTCAGGCGCTCAACGAAGCGCTCGGCTCCCGCGTCATGGACATCGCCAAGACCATGGCCGAAGGCGGCAAGGAGGTGGTCGGGGCGCTCGACAAGCGCATTGCCGACGTGACCAACGTCATCAACGTACGGGGCGCGAAGCTTACCGAAAGCATCGGGGCCAAGATCGAGGACATCGACAAGGCGCTCGGCGCCCATGCGACCGAAGCCGCCAACAGCCTGGACACGCGCATCGGACGCTTCGAGCAGCTTCTGGTCGGACGGGTCGAGGCGGTGGCCAGCGCGATCGAGGCGCGCAGCCAAGCCGCCGCGGACCTGCTCAGCACGCGGACCGAGCATCTGGGCGGCACGATCGGAACCCGCGCCAACGAGGCGGCGCAGACGCTCCACGCGCTGACCGCCACTTCGGCAGAAGCCATCAACGCCCGCATCGAGCAATGGAGCAACACCATCAAGTCCGCGACTGCCGAGAGCGAGCGATCCATCGGCAATTTGACGACTTCCGCCTCGGACCTCATCGGCAGCAGGCTCCAGAAGCTCAGCGAAGCGGTCAAGACCGACGTCAGCGAAGCCGAGCGGCTGCTCGGGCAGGTCACCACCAGCACGACCACTGCCATTCGCTCCAGCGTGCACGACGCGGAGCGGCTGATCAGCGGAATATCCAGCGGGGTGAGCAACGTCCTCAAGCAGAATGCCAGCGAGGTCGAGCGTGCGCTGCTTTCGGTCAGCAACGAGGTGGCACGCAGCTTCGTCGGCAAGGCCGACGAGATTTCCACCGCGGTAAGCCAGCGGGCCGCCGAGATGACGCGGATCGTCGACGACAAGTCGAGCGGTCTGCTCACCGCTCTCACCGCCAAGAGCCAGGAATTCGCCAGCGAAGTGGGCCGCGTGACCGAGCATGCCGTCAAGGCGATCGAGGCCAAAGGATTCAACTTTACCCAGACCATGATGGACAACAGCGAGCAGATCGCCCGCCTCATCAACGAGGCGAGCGATGCTGCCACCGGCGCCGTCAATCAGTCCCTCCAGAACCTGCAAGGCAGCCACACCGCCGCCACTCAGACGGCGGCTGAAGCCGTCACGCGCACGATCAAGGAGCTGCGCGAGACCGCCGAGATGGCCACGCAGAGTGCGTCGAAGACGATCGCGCGCACGATGCGCGAGCTGCAGGAATCGACGCAAGCCGCGGTGGAGCACTCCAAGCAGAGCGCCTCCGCCGCGATCTCCGAGATTCTCGAGACCCAGAACATGTTGCGGTCGGATACGACCGCGCTGTTCGAGCGGTTGCGCGAGGCAAACATCCTTTTGCAGGAGGTTCTCAGCGGCGCGCACGAGAACATGAGCGAGATCGAAAGCACGCTGGTCACGCGCGTATCCGATTTCGTTTCGGCGATGAACGATGTTGCGCTCAAGACCGGCTCGGCCAACAGCGAGGTGGAGCGCAACATCAATTCCTTCCAGAAGATGGCTGCGCAAACCATCAGCGATCTTACCCAGCTGGCTGGCCAGTTCGATGCACATGGCCGATCGCTGGCGGAGGCCGTTGCCCTCATCGACACCAGCAATCGGCGCACCGAAGGCACCGTTGCCGAGCGGCGCAACACAATCGAGCAGCTCGTGGCTACGCTCGAGGAAAAGAGCAACGACCTCGAGCAGCGACTTACGCGCTTTGCCGGCGTGCTCGACGAATCGCTGGAGGGGGCAACCGAACGGGCCCGCGAGATCGCCCGGCTGACCGCGGAATCGACCGCCGGCGGCGCGAAAGCCATTGCGGAAAGCTTCGAGGCGATCCGCAACAATGCCGACGAGGAACGCAAGCGCGCGGCAGACACCATGCACGAGATCTACGAGGGGGCGACGCAAGAATCGCATGCGATGTTCGAGCAGGCCGCCCAGCGCTTCGCCGATGTGCTTCAGGGCCTCAAGAGCATGGCCTCGGAGATGCAGCAGGAGCTCGAAACGACGCGCGGCGAGCTGCGGCGCGGGATCCTGGAGCTGCCGCAGGAGACCGCCGACAGCGCCGCACAGATGCGGCGCGTCATCGTCGACCAGATCGAGGCGCTGGCCGAGCTCAATCGCATCGTCGCCCGTCACGGCCGCGGGATCGACGCGGTCGAGCCGCTGGCGCGCCGAGCGGACACCGTCGATGCCGCCCCGCGCCGCGCCATCCGCGACGAGGCGCCATTCACCAACGGCGGGCAACGGGGCGAGCCCGCGCGGTCGCGGACTCCCGATATTGCCGGCGTGAGCGCGCCGCCGATCGCAGCTCGGCGCGCCGAGCCGCCCGCGCCAGGACCCGCGCCGGCAGGCGCCGGGCGCGCCGGTTGGCTGTCCGACCTGCTCACACGCGCCTCGCAAGACCCGGACAGTGCGGTGCGTGAGCCGGCGCCGGCGCGCGAATCGCCCCCTGCACGCGAGGGCACGCAGGGGGGTGCGAGCGGCGAGCGAACGACGATCGAATCGCTCGACTCGCTTGCCGTCGACATCGCGCGCATGATCGATCACGACGCCGCGGCTGACCTCTGGGATCGTTATAATCGCGGCGAGCAGAACGTGTTCTCGCGCAAGCTCTATACCAATCAGGGGCAGAAGGCGTTCGAGGAGATTCGCCGCAAGTATCGCAGCGACCGCGACTTCATGCGCACGGTCGATCGCTATATAGGCGAGTTCGAGCGCCTGCTCGAGGAGGTTTCGCGCGATGACCGCGGGCAGGCGGTGGCACGCACCTACCTGACGTCGGAGACCGGCAAGGTCTACACCATGCTCGCGCATGCCGCCGGGCGGTTCGATTGAGCGAGGCCCGGCGGGTTGGGTCGAGTTCTTCACGAGACCCAACCTCATGCCACCACGTTGGGTTACGCGCGGATGGATGGCGTCGCGCTTTGCCCAACCACCTGGGCCGCGCTAACCCAACCTACTTCAAGAACAGCTCGTTCCAGAGCTTCTCCCAGCGCGGCGCTTCGTCGGTCGATCTGATCGGATCGATCATTACATATTTGTTCGCATCGAGCAGCGTCTTCTGGGTTCGGCTCGCTGGCACACGTCCCATCTCGTTGAGCAAATGCATGCCCTCGGGCGAGAGCACAAAATCGGCGAACAGCAGCGCGGCATGCGGATGCGGCGCATTGGCGGCAAGCGCCAGCGCCTGCGGGCGCCCGACCAGCGGCTCTATCGGCCGCCAATCGATCGGACCGCCCTTGCTTTTGATCGAGTCGGCATTGCCGCTGTAGATGGTCAGGCAGACCTGCAGCTCGCCGGCAGCCACAAGCTGCGCCAGCAGCACGTGCCCCTTGCGCATTTCAGGCTTGAGCGCGGAGAGCTGGCGGAAGAGCTCCTCGCCGCGCGCCTCGCCCATGTAACTGATAACCCCGGACATCCAGTCATAATCGGTGGCCTCGAGCGAAAGCCGGCCCTTCCACGCCGGAGCGGCGAAGCCAGCAAGGGTGGCAGGCAACTCCTCGCGCTTGACCTTGGCGGTGTTGTAGCCGGTCACCCAAAGATTTGCCCGATCGCTGAACCAGCGCCGGTGTGGGGGAATGGCCCACGCCGGCAGATCGGCAACGTATGGGCTATCGAACGGCGCGATCACCTGCTCGCGCGCGAGCGCTTCGACTTCCGGTGCATTGGTCTCGACCATGTCCATGGCACGCCGGCGGCCGCGCGCCTCGGCCAGCGCCCGCTGCAGCACGTTCTCGCTCAATGCCCGCCACAACTGCACCTTGACGCCGTAGCGCCGTTCGAACACCTGCGCGAGCCGCGCCGACTCGGTCGTCGCCATGGAGGTGTACAGGGCAAGTGTCCCCTCCTCGTGCGCCTTGGCGATGAGCCTCTGCTCGCGGTCGGAGCCGCTGTAGGAATAGATGGAGGCATTATCCGTGCCGGCTGCCTGCGCGCGGGCGAGCACCGGCCACAACGCAAAGACGAGTGCCAAAAGCATTTGTAAAATCACGCCAGCGTTCCTGCTCGACGCGCCCTCGCGGCGTATTCTACCTGCTCGAGCGTGCGCAGGGCAAAGGCCGGCAAGTTCTGAAACGTCGGCGCAAACCCCATCCCTGCGTGCGCGACGTTGCGTACCCTACGAATCCACCGGGGAGTCGTACGAAATGAAATCTCGCGCGCTCTCGCTGTCGGTGCGGGTCGAGCGCTGGCCGATTGCGGGCGCATTTGCGATCAGCCGCGGCGCCAAGACCGAGGCGGTGGTCGTGGTCGCCGAATTGTCCGACGGCGCACACCGGGGGCGGGGCGAATGCGTGCCCTACCCGCGCTACGGAGAGACGGTGGCGCAAGTTATGGCAGCGATCGAGACAATGGCGGCTGACCTTGCCCGTGGTCTCGATCGAGAGGGCCTGCAGCAAGCCATGCACCCGGGCGCAGCGCGCAACGCACTCGACTGCGCTTTCTGGGATCTCGCCGCCAAACGCGCCGCACGTCCCGTGCATGAGCTTCTGGGCGAGCCCGCGCCCGCGCCCCTGACCACCGCCTACACCATCTCGCTCGCGGCGCCGCAAGCCATGGCGGAAAAAGCGGCGCAGGCGTCGGGCCGCGCGCTGCTCAAGGTCAAGCTGGGCGGCGCCGGCGATCCTGCCCGGATCGCCGCCGTGCGGCGCGCGGCGCCGCAAGCACGATTGATCGTCGATGCCAACGAGGGCTGGAATACGGACAATCTGGAGGAAAATCTCGCCGCATGCGCGCATGCCGGCGTCACCCTGGTCGAGCAGCCCTTGCCGGCCGAGCACGACGACGCGCTCACGCAGGTGGCGCGCCCGATTGCCATCTGCGCCGACGAGAGCGCGCACGCGAGCGCCTCCCTGCGCGCCCTCGCCGGCAGGTACGACGCCGTCAACATCAAGCTGGACAAGGCCGGCGGCCTGACCGAGGCGCTCGCCATGGCGCGGCTGGCGGAGGAGCTTGGCTTCGCGCTCATGGTCGGCTGCATGGTGTCGACCTCGCTCGCCATGGCGCCGGCGATGCTCCTTGCACAGCGCGCGCGCGTCGTCGATCTCGACGGGCCGCTCCTGCTCGCGCACGACCGGCCAAACGGCCTGCGCTACGAGGGCAGCCTCGTTCACCCGCCCGCAGCCGAGCTCTGGGGCTGACAACATCTGTCCCGCCTTTATCGGTCACGCGCTCGCCGTGGACGGCGGCTACACCGCACGCTAGAGACGAAAGCAGCGGACAACGAACGCCTTCCGACGTTCCCGAGGGCGCGGCCCAGCTCGAAATTTGCCTGATTGGAATTGAAGGAGAAGGACAATGCCTCATGTCATCGTCAAGCTCTATCCCGGAAGATCAGAGCAGCAGAAGAATCGGCTGGCTGAGCAAATCGTCAAGGACGTGGTCGCCATTGCAAATTGCGGAGAGGAAGCAGTCTCGGTAGCGATTGAAGAGATCAAGCCGGAGGATTGGGCAGAGAAGGTCTATAAGCCGCATATTCTCGGCGACCGGGAAAGGCTGTACAAAAAACCGGGGTACAACCCATTCAAATAATGTGGGATCGGTTCTCGAAGCCTTTGACCGTCATAGTCGGCACGGCGGCGATTGTCCTCGCTGCCCTGTACATCGCGTATCGCTGGGTCGATCCGCTGCCACCACGTCACCTCGCAATCGCGGCGGGCCCCGCGAGATCCGTGTACGAGAACTTTGCGAGGGAATACGCCCGCATACTTGCGCGTCATGGCGTTGAGCTGGAGATCCGCAACTCCGCCGGCGCGCTGCAGGATCTTGACCTCCTGCGCGACTCCAGGTCCGGGGTGCAGGCGGCGCTTACGACGCTCGGCTTCGCGCAACCAGGCGATGCGGTTGCGCTCTCTTCACTCGGCGGAATACTCGATGGAGTCATATTCATTTTCTACAGGAACGCCGAGCCCATTACGCAATTTGCGCAATTCCGCGGCAAGCGCCTTTCCATCGGCATGCCGGGAACTGCGCTGCGAGCGCTCATGCTGGAGGTTCTAAAGGCTACTGATGCGCTGGATGATTCCCCAGATCTCCTGGATCTGGACATCGATCAGTCGATCGATGCCTTGATCGCAGGCAAGATCGACGCAGCGGTCTTTCCAAGCCAACTGGACGACAGCCTCTTTGAGCGCGCGCTCGGTGCTCCGGGGCTGCGATTGATGAATGTCGCGCAAGCTGAAGCCATCGCCAAGACGATCCCCGAGCTGAAGCACGTCGTGTTGTGGCGAGGTCTCATCAGCCTGAGCCGCGACATTCCGAGCTCGGACGTCGACCTGATTGCCGGCCGCAACAGAGTGCTTGTGCGAAAGGATCTTCACCCCGCGTTGCAATATTTGCTGCTGGAAGCCATGCGCGAAGTCCACCGTGCGCCGGGCCCGTTCAATCGTCTCGGCGAATTCCCGTCCGAGCTACCCAACGATTTGCCACTTTCTCCGACGGCAGAGGCTTTTTACCGCTCGGGCCCGGCCTTCTGGCAACGGTACACGTCTTTCTGGCTCGCCTCGCTCCTCAACCGGATCGTGTTCTTCATCATCCCGATCGCCGCGATGCTGATTCCCCTCATTGGCGCCTTGCCGCGCCTTTACAGATGGCTGAACATTCGTCGTATCGACCAGTTGCACCGGGCTCTGGGAAATCTCGAGCGCGAGCACGCGCAGCGCGCAGACAAGTCCCGGCTCGGCGAGTATCGGGCACGCATCGCCGAAATTGAATCCGCCGTGCGCTTGCTCAAGGTTGCGCGGCCGTTCGAGGCCGACTTGCAGCGGCTGAGGATCCATCTGCGCATGGTGCAGGACGGCATTGGCCGAACGGAAGCGGTTGCCGGCTAAGCACGGTGGCGCAGCACCTCGACAAGCAAGGCAAAGGCCGCCGAGGGTCGCCGCCAGCGGTACCGTTCCGACGACCGCCTCCGGGAGTTTTCGCGCCTGCAAGATGATTCCACGGGCTTCGGTCGGGCACTTCGGGATTGTGCGGCAAACCTGTCTCGTGCACCGGACCTGATCATCATACCGGCAGTCATAAATGACTGATTTAACTAAATAATTAGGGCGCCCCCCGAGAGCCGCGCCCGGCATCCTGGTTTCCATATTTCTCACACATTTAGTTTCCAATGATTGCCACGGGCGGCGCTTGTCCGGGGAGGACAGCGCCAGTGGATTCTGTAGGGGGGAGCATGCGAATCGCTGCGATTCTGGGCGGCGCCATCATGGCGGCGCTGACAGTGACGGCTGCGCATTCGACGGTGCGAATCGTCTCGGACCCAGGCGGCCAGATCGGCCCCTACCTTGAAAACCTCCAGGCTCTGCGCAAGTCCGGCGAGCGTGTCATCATCGACGGACCCTGCCTGTCGGCCTGCACCATGGTGCTCGGCGTCATCCCGTATGAGCGCATTTGCGTCACGCCGCGCGCAAAGTTTGGCTTCCACGCGGCCTGGAATCCAGGCGGCAACGGCCGGCCGGTAACCAGCAAGGCCGCCACGCAGTTGCTGATGGACATCTATCCGGAGCCGGTGAAGCTGTGGATCAAGGAGCGCGGCGGCCTGTCTCCCAAGATGATGTATCTCACCGGCCACGAGCTCGCCGCCATGTATCATCCCTGCGACGACATGCACTCCCCCAAGAGTGCGGGAAGCATGCGCGCCTCCGCTGCGCCTGCTGATAAGCCCAAGACGGGCCCCCTGTCCGCCGATGCGGCATTCCCGGCTCGCCCTAGGTAACGTCCAGTAACAACAGCGAGCAGCGAGAAAGCCGGAGCGGGTTTTACTCTCGCTCAAATGGCGCCGCGCGTTTCTTGTCGACAGCGGAACGCTCCCTTCCAGCGCCGGTCACCAGCACGAGTGCTCCGAGAGCCGCCAAGACCGCCATCGCCCAGTAAGCGCCGCTCCCCCACCGCGCGTAAAGCTCGCCCGAAATCCCCATCACGCCGGCCATGACCAGCGCGCCCACGACCGCGAGGTAGCCCTGGGCCGAGGCCCCAAGCCCGGCCGGCGCCGCGCGCGCGACAAAGCCAACCGCTCCGAGATGCGTCGCGCCGAACGACAGCGCGTGGAGACATTGCAGCAACAGCAGCAGCCCCGGCGGAGGATCGAGCGCCATCGCCGCCCAACGCACCACTGCGCCCGCGGCACCGATGAAAAGAAGAACGACCGGTTCCAGCGCCAGGCGCGGGGAAACTGCAAACAGGACGATTTCGGCCAGCACCCCGATCGCCCACAGCGTCCCGATGGTCACGCCATCAAGCCCGGCCGCGCGCCATTGCAGGGCTGAAAACCCGTAAAAAACTGCGTGGCTTGCCTGGATGAGGGCGGCTGCGGCAGCCACGATGAGAAATCGGGAATTGCGCAGCAGCATGCTCGCAGACGCGCGCTGCGCTCCCGCGCCGGACCTGTGATCGTCCAGCGGCGCCAGCACGCCGGCTGCCGCAGCGTTGAGAAGCAATGCCGTCACCACGACCCAGATCAGCTCGCGCGGCGCGATCAGATCGAGCAGCAAGCCGCCGACCAACGTGCCGGCGATGAAGGCCGCCGAGCCCCACAGGCGCACGGGGCCGTAGCCGCGCCCGCGCGCGGTGAGCCCGTGCAGCGCATAGGCGTCGGCGAGCGGCATCAGCGGCACGTAGAATGCGGATGCGACGGCGATCGCCGCCATGATGGCTTCCGGCGTCCCCGCCAGCCCGACCGCGACGTAGCCCGCGAGCGAGCCGGCCGCACCGATCATGATGACCGCGCGCGCGGCGTCGTAGCGATCGGCGATCCAGGTCGCGGCGGGGATGGCAAGCAGCCGCACGATCAGCGGGATCGCGAGCGCGATGCCCACCGCGACCGCATCCAGGCCTTTCGCTGCCAACCAGACCGGCAGGAACGGCATCTGGAAGCCGAGCGCCGCGCAAAGCGCAGAATAAAAAAGTGCGAGCCGCAAGGCAAAGGCAGCGCCTGTGGGTTTGTGCGGTTTGGATGGCATCGGCGCTAAAGGCCATGACCGACGAGGAACGGATTGCGCTTTTCACAAGAGGAACGAAGGCGCGCAGCGGACACGTATGCGCATGCCGCCACTGGAAGGCGGGGCATCAGCGCGTTTTACGCGCGTCTGCGACGCGCTATGCCCCGCCCCTACAAAGAACCTATGCCACTATTGGACTCCTGTCGTGGCTCGCCCCATTAAGCCACGAGCCGATAGAACAGCGCCGGATCGACGTTGCCGCCGGAAAGAACCGCGACAGCAAGCTTGCCCCTCACATCGATTTTTCCCGACAACAGCGCCGCCAGGGCGGCTGCGCCGCCGGGCTCGACCACGAGCTTGAGCTCACTGAAAGCAAAGGCAACCGCCGCGGCAACTTCCTGATCGCTCACCGCACAACCCTCCCCGACCAGAGCACGATTGATGGCGAAGGTCAGCTCTCCGGGTGTCTGCGCCATCAATGCATCGCAAATGGTGCCGGTAAGCGTGGGATTCTTCTCACGCTGGCCGCTGCGGAACGAGCGCGCATGATCGTCGAAGCCTTCGGGCTCGGCGGTATAAAGACGCGCCTGTGGCACGCGTGCCTTCACCGCGAGCGCAATTCCCGCCGTGAGGCCTCCGCCGGAGGCGGTGACAACGACGACCTCGGGAAGGAGTCCGTGCGCGGCAAGATCCTCCACAATCTCGCGGCCGATCGTGCCTTGTCCGGCGATGACCAGTGGATCGTCGTAGGGAGGCACCAGCGCGGCATGACGCTTCTGCGCAATATCCTGCGCAATTGCCTGCCGGTCTTCCCGGGCACGGTCATAGAGCACGACCTCCGCACCGAGCGACTGAGTACGCTCGCGTTTTGGACGCGGCGCATCTGCGGGCATGACGATCACGGCGGGCATCCCGAGAAGACGCGCCGCGGCGGCTACACCCTGGGCATGATTGCCCGAGGAATAGGCCACCACACCGTGCGTGCGTTCGCTGAGCGGGATGGAGGAAAGCTTGTTGTACGCACCTCGGAACTTGAATGATCCGGTGCGTTGCAGAATTTCCGCCTTGAGGAATACGCGCGACCGGGTCATCGCGTCGAGCACCGGCGAAGTGATGAGTGGCGTGCGCAATGCCACGCCGGCGAGCCGCTGCGCGGCCGCGTCGACGTCGGCAGCAGTCGGCAGTGCCGCGGATGTCGATTGGGGCATCGCCCAACGCTAGCCCCACGCCGCCCCGCGCCGCAAGGGAAATAGGGACCTGGCTCGAAGGCGAAGACGACTTTTCGGCTTAGCGCCGTGCAACGGCCTTACCAGAGGCCAGGACATCGCGTATGCCTTCACGTAATCGGGTGTTGGGGTCTCGAGCGGAGGCAGGGAACCGAATGGATCTTGGAATTGCCGGGCGCAAGGCCATCGTGTGCGCATCGAGCCGCGGGCTCGGCCGAGCCTGCGCGTTGGCGCTGGCGCGGGCGAACTGCGAAGTCGTCATCAACGGACGCGACGGCAAAGCCCTCGAAACGGCAGCTCACGATCTTCGCAAGGCGACCAACGCCAAAATACGTGCGGTGCAAGGCGACGTCGCGACAGCCGAGGGCCAAGCTGCGCTGCTTGCTGCGTGTCCTGCTCCCGACATCCTGGTGAACAACAATGCCGGGCCGCCCTTTCGCGATTTTCGCGAGCTCACCCGACCACAGATGATCGAGGGCGTCATTGCCAATACGATCGTAGCGATCGAGCTTGTTCAGAAAGTGATCGATTCAATGGTCGCCAACAAGTTTGGCCGCATCGTCAATATCACATCGGGCTCGGTCAAAATGCCCCTTGCGGGGCTTGATCTTTCCTCCGGAGCGCGCGCCGGGTTGACCGCGTTCCTTGCCGGGGTAGCGCGCTCGGTCGCGGCCTCGAATGTGACCATCAACTTCCTCCTGCCGGGCACCTTCGAGACCGAGCGTCTGCAGTCGAACCTTGCGGCAAATGCCAAGAGCAAGGGCATTCCCATCGACCAGGCCCGGTCCGAGCGAATAGCGACTGTGCCCGCCAGGCGGTTTGGCAGCCCGGACGAATTCGGGGCTGCCTGCGCTTTCCTCTGCTCGGCCCAGGCCGGATATATCACCGGCCAGAATATCCTCATCGACGGCGGCGTGTTTCCCGGCGCGTTTTGAGTCCGAGCGGCGCCTTTGGTGCGGGCAGGTCCCGAAAACGAACAAGGCCGGCTTGCGCCGGCCCTGTAGGACCCCCCGTGAATTCTCAAGTCCCCCCGGCGAAGCCCCGGGGAAGGTGGCCTGCCATCGTGTCGCTACCTACCCCCGCGTCGCTTGCAGCTCGGCGCACGGATGAGGTGCATGGGTGCATCCTGTCTTTCCGGACGCCGGAAAGCAAATATTAATGAGGCCTCTCCTGTGGGTTGGGATCATAATGTTGACAGGCGTTACCTGTCTGCAACATGCCGGTCCGGCGGATGGCTGGGCTTTGACACAGTATGTGGCACACCGTCAGGCTTTTGGCTCCTGCGAGGGGACCAGGTTGGCGCGGGGAATGCTCCGGCGGACAGGCTTTGCCTCCAAGCTGGAACTGCGCGTAAAGTGGCGTGTCGGCGGTCCGCACCTTCGAAGGCCTTGCTGCCCCATCCCCTGTCAACCCGGAAAGATCGATGCAATGAAGCTCGTCCGCTTCGGCCCGCGCGGCCGTGAAAAGCCTGGAATCATCGACACCAAAGGCCGCATCCGCGATTTGTCCAGCATCGTCCCGGACCTCGCCGGCGATGCGCTCTCGCCGAAAAGCCTGGCCAAAATCCGCAAGCAGCCCATCGACAAGCTGCCGCTGGTGGCAGGACATCCGCGGCTCGGCGCGTGCGTCGGCCAGGTCGGCAATTTCATCGCCATCGGATTGAATTACTCGGATCACGCTGCGGAAACGGGGTCGGCGGTTCCGAAGGAACCGATCATCTTCAACAAGGCGCCGTCCTGCGTCTGCGGGCCCAACGACGACACCATCATCCCGAAGGCATCGAGCAAGCTCGATTGGGAAGTCGAGCTTGGCATCGTGATCGGACAACGGGCGCACTACCTTTCGAAGGACAAGGCGCTGGATGTGGTCGCCGGTTACTGTCTGGCCAACGATGTCTCCGAGCGCGTCTTCCAGATCGAGCGCGAGGGTCAATGGACCAAGGGCAAAAGCAGCGAGACATTCGGACCGCTCGGACCCTGGCTGGTCACCAAGGATGAGATCAAGGATCCGCAAAACCTGGCGATGTGGCTCGACGTCAACGGCGAGAAGCGCCAGCGCGGCAACACCAGGACCATGATCTTCGACTGCCGGCACATCGTGTGGTGCTGCTCGCAGTATTTTGTCATGGAGCCGGGCGACGTCATCATCACCGGGACGCCGCCGGGCGTCGGGCTCGGCATGAAGCCGCAGCCGAAATTCCTCAAGGCGGGCGACGTGGTGACGCTTGGAATCGACGGTCTCGGCGAGCAGCGGCAGAAGGTGGTCAAGTTCAAGACGTGACGATCTCTATCCTTCGCGCGCCTCCAATACCGCCTTGATGGAGACGCGCGACCAGGCGGCGGTGCGGTCGCGAAAGGACGTATAGGAATCGTGGATCCTGCGCGCGACCGCGCTCTTTGCTCCCACATCACCGACCACCGCAGTTGCTTGTCCGCGTGCGGCAAGGATGAGGCTCTTCGGAAACATCCGCAGCTCGACGCCATGCTGTCCGGTGAGGGCGGCGAGAGCCTCGAAATTGAGGCGTTCCATCTCGGCAAGTGCAAAGGCGGCCTCGGCTGCACAGGCGTGCTGCACGATGGCCTTCATCTCGGAATCAAGACTCTCCCACGCCTTGAGCGAGAGAATGCATTCTCCACTACCATTGGGCTTATTGAAACCGGGCGCGTAATAGAACGTCGCTACACGGTAGAGTCCGAGCGCAATGTCGGAGCCGGGTCCGACAAACTCGGCGCCGTCGATCAGACCCGATTGCATGCTGGTGAGGATCTCCCCCGGGGAGGTTGTCTGCGCGACGGCACCCAGCCGGCGATAGACCTCGCCGCCCAGCCCGAGCGACCGGATCTTGAGACCTTTGAGATCGTCCGCCCCGCGCAGCTCGTGCCGGAACCAGCCACCCATGCAGACACCGGTATTGCCGGCCATGAACGGCTTCACGCCGAATGGTGCGTAGAGCTCGTCCCATAACGCCTGCCCTCCCCCGGCCTCCACCCAAGCAACATGCTCGCCCGGGGTGAGGCCGAACGGCACCGTCGTATAGAACACGGCCGCCGGCTGCTTGCCTTGCCAGTAGAAGGCCGCGGTGTGGCCCATTTCAGCCACGCCGGAGCCGACCGCGTCGAGCACCTCGAATGCGGGCACCACCTCGCCCGCGGCATGCACGGTGACCTGCAGCCGTCCACCCGAAAGCGTCGAGATGCGTTCGGCGACGCGCTCCGCCGACATGCCGGGCCCGGGCAGGCGTCTGGGCCACGAGGTGACCATGCGCCAGCGTCGTGTCTCGCCCCGTGCAATGCGAGGGGCTGCGACGGCACCGGCGAGGCCCAGCGCTCCACAGCGCGCCAGCGTTCGACGCGTGATCATTGGCATCTCCTTTCACTCCTTTTCATCCGATGTTGTCTCACCAGCTCGCGTGAAAATGATGCAAGGGGCCGCGTCCCGACCCGATCTCGAGCCTGTCCGCGGCGGCAAGCGCCGCCGTCACAAAGGCCTTGGCACTGCGCACCGCGCCAACGAGGTCGTCTCCCTTGGCCAGACCGGCCGCGATCGCCGAGGAAAGGGTGCAGCCGGTTCCGTGACCGTTTCGAGCCGCCAGGCGGTCGGCCACCAGGCGCGTGCATGCCGTGCGCTCGACGAGAAGATCGACACTCTGCGTGCCGCCGGCGTGGCCCCCCTTGACGAGCACGGCCTGCGGTCCAAGCGCCAACAGGCGCTCGCCCTGCTCGCGCATTTCCTCCTCCGTGCGCGCGAGCGGCACCTCCAGCAGGGCGGCCGCCTCCGCGAGGTTGGGCGTGATGATGAGCGCGCAGGGGATCAGTGCGGTTCGCAGCGCCTCGCCGGCCCGCGGCGCGAGAAGGGCATCGCCCGAAGTTGCGACCATCACCGGATCGAGCACGACCTTCGTCTGCCGCCAGCGCCGCAGCGCGGCTGCGATGGTTTCGATGACCTCGCGCCGCCACACCATTCCGATCTTGACCGCGCCGACCGCCAGATCGGAGAGCACGGCGTCGATCTGCGCTTGGACGAATTCCGCCGGCACGGCGTGAATCGCGCAAACGGCCTTGGTGCTCTGGGCGGTGAGCGCAGTGACGACGGACGCTCCATAGACGCCCAGCGCCGAAAATGTTTTGAGATCGGCCTGGATGCCGGCGCCGCCGCTCGAATCCGAACCCGCGATGGTGAGCGCGATCGGCGTCATCGCCCGTTCCGTTGCCCGAGTGCGGCATCGACGACGGCTCGCATCCGGCGCGCGGCGCACCGCGGATCAGCAGCGAGCGAGAGCGCGGAAATCACGGCTACCCCGTCGGCGCCTGCGGCAATGACGCGCTGCGCGTTCTCGGCGGTAATGCCGGCGATACCGCACAGCAGAAATTGCGGGACGCGGCCGCGGACGATATCGGCAATGCCTGAGAGACCGGCAACACCGATCGGCGACGCGGACGTTTCCTTCGAGGAGGTCGCGAAAACGCCGCCGACGCCGACGTAATCGAGCATGTCGAGAGGCGCGGCGGCGGCCTGCGCGGCAGTCCGGATCGACAGCCCTATGATCGCTTCGCTGCCGAGGAACCGCCGCGCATCATCGACCGCCATGTCGTCCTGGCCGACATGCACGCCGTCTGCCCCGCTCGCGAGTGCGACGTCCACACGGTCGTTGATCAGAAGCGGCACCTCGAAGGGCTCGAGTAACGATTTGATCCGGCGGGCGCGGTCCACCATGAGGCGGGTTGCCCCGCGCTTGTCCCGCAGCTGTACGCAAGTTGCGCCTCCCTCTGCCAAGAGCCCCGCAAGCTCGACGATATCGTGGTGGCCCGCATGCTCGGGGTCGATCAACGCATAGAGGCGAAGATCAATCGGCTTCATCGCACGCGCGCGCGCGTGAGCAGGATCTCGCGATCGAGACCTGCCAGCGCGTCGAGGATTTCCACCGCCATGCTGCCGGGGCCGCGTGCGCGCGCCGCCGCGCATTCGCCTGCAACGGCAAACGCAAGCAGCGCCGCGGAGGCGGCAAGCCAGGAATCCTTCTCGACCGCCAGGCACGCGGCAACAAGCGCCGTTCCCGCGCAGCCCATCGCAGTGACCTGCCCCATCAGGGCCGCACCGTTCTCGATCTTCAGCTTGCGCCCGCCGTCGGTGACCGCATCGGTGGCGCCGGTCAGCGCGACCACGCAGCACTGATCGCGCGCGTAGCGATCGAGCGCATCCTGGGCGGGCTCTGCCTGCGCGATTGCCGCAAACTCCACCCCGTTGAGCCGCAACACCTGCGGCGTCATCGACATCATCCTCCTGGCGAATTCGGCCCGCTGCCGCGAACGGTCGACGAAAACCGGATCGAGCACCCAGGGGCGCTGCTTGGTGGTTGCGGCCTCGACTGCTGTTGTCGCGGCTTGCCGCCGCTCGCGGTCGAGCGTACCGAGATTGATCAGCAAAGCATCCGCGCGCGCGACGAATTGCGCAATTTCGTCGGGCGCGACCGTCATTGAAGGCACCGCTCCGGCTGCCAGCAGGACGTTGGCCGTGAAATTTTGCGCCACCGCATTGGTCAAGCAATGGACACGCGGGCTTTTCCTGCGCACACGGGAAAGGATATCGGCCGCGATACCGGGCAGGTCCGAAACGAGCGGGCTTGACGTGAGCGTGTCCATCTCAAGCTCCCTCCGCCGGCATGATCCGGATCAGGTTCGATGGGTTGGCCGATAGCCTCTCAGCCCGACCCGCTTCCGCCGGGCACCCCATTGAGACAGCGACGCAAATCTAGGAGGAGGCGGCGCCCATGGCAAGGCGGCATTGGCGCGACCGAACTCGGGATGGGTCTGGACGCGCCTTGTCAACGCGGCGCGATTTTGCTGGATTGCGGTGACCCGACTCGTGGGGCCGCATGAGGCCGGAGGGGCGGATGATACCTTTCTTCGTCCAGATCAAGTGTCAGCTCGGCCAATCCTACGATGTGGCAAACAAGCTGGCAGATGCCGAGATCGCGTCCGAAATCTATTCCACGGCCGGAGATTTCGACTTGCTGGTGAAGTTCTATGTCGAGGACAAGACCGATATCGGCCATTTCGTGAACGAGAAGGTGCAGACTATTCCCGGCATCCAGGACACGCGCACCATCATCACCTTCAAGGCGTTTTGATTAATCCAGCCATCCACCCCATGGGGGCGACAATGAAGACTGTCGAGATTATGCCGCGCAACAAATCAGCGATCTACAGCGGGTTGGTCAAGAAGGAGGCTGCCATCCGCAAGAATGGCCGCGGCACGTTCGTCCGCAAAGGACCAATGCGTGGGGGCGCGGCAACCTGGACCCACAAGAAGTTCAAGGGCTCGGTCAATCTCAAGCACGAGGCGGCCGAACTGGTCAGAGCGAAGATCCGCTCCGGCAGCGCGGAAGATGAGCTTGGCTTGCTGCGCTCCTTCCTCGGCTTCGTCGACCGTTACTTTAACGATCAGGTTGCAACGATCACGATTCATTACGACTGAAACCGGAGACAGCGCCTGTTGCTCAGGGGCGTTTGGCGCTCGCTACCGGCGCAAGCGATTTGATGTAGGCCGCCATTGCGGCACGGTCTTGCGGCGAAAGCTCCGAAGTGTTGCGCACCACCGCGCGCATGCGGCTGCCGACGGAATCGCCGTCCGGCAGATCGCCCGTTTCAAGCACTTGTGCGATATCCTGCTCGGAATAGTCGCCTATCCCGGCTTGTGTGATGTTGGGAATTTGACCATCGCTGCTTTCCGGATCGGGACCGCCGGCAAAGCGCCGGCCGGCGATAATGCCGCCCAGCAGATTGCGCGGGCTGTGACACTCGGCGCAGTGCCCCGGACCATTGACGAGGTAGGCGCCGCGGTTCCACAGCGGCGACTTGCTCGCCTCAGGCTCGAGCTCGCGGCCATCAAGAAATAAAAGTTTCCACAGTCCGAGGCCGCGCCGCATCCGAAACGGAAGCGGCAGGTCGTGATCGCGCACTCGGCCCTGCACAGCGGGAAGAGTCTTGAGATAGGCGAAGAGGTCGCGCACATCCGCCTCGCTCATGCGCTGGTAAGAGGTGTAGGGAAACGCCGGGTAATAGTGACGTCCGTCGGGAGAGGTCCCCTTCCGCATGGCGGTCACGAAATCCGCGTCGGTCCAGCTGCCGATCCCGTCGGTCGGATCCGGCGAAATATTGGGAGAATAAAACGTGCCGAACGGCGATTTCAGCGCCACGCCGCCCGCGAGCTTCGTCCTGTCCTCTTGGTCGGGGGCGTGGCAGGAGGGGCAGCCGCCGGCAAGAAACATGGTCCTGCCATTGTCGAGATCAGCCGCATGCGGTGAAAGCGCGGCGGCATCCACGCGTGCGGGAATGGTCAAGAACCAGAATGCCGCGGCCCCGATCGCGCTCGCGAGCAGAAGCAAGGCAACAACAGGCATGACCAATCGACGCATGGGATCCACGCTGGCGTGACCAGTGGCACGCTTTCCTCTCGAGCACGCACCGCCGCGACACAATCGAGCGACGGATCATTTGAAGCTGATTGCGATCATCGCCTGCTCAATGCTTTTCCGGCTTGCGGTAGGGCTCGTGGCAGTTTCCGCAGGCCTTGCCGACGGCAGCGGCCGTGACCTTGAGCTCGTCCACGGTCTTGGCCTTGTCCTTGTTCTCGGCGACAGCCTTGCGGAAGGCGGCGGCCTTGTCGTCGAAATCGCTCTTCGTTTCCCAGATTTTCGGCAAGGCCCGCGTCTCCTCGCCGGCTTTCGGCGGCTCCGGGAACAGGGTCGGGATTTTCTGTGCCACCTCGCCAAATTTCTCGAAGGCGGCGTTGACCTTGGTGATATCGAAGGGCTGCTCGCCTTTCACCATCTTGTTGAGCGCCCCAAGTTGCTCGCCGTTGCCTTTCATCAGCTTCTTGCGTTGCGACAGCAGATCGGACTGCGCCATGACTGTAGTGACCGCACATGCGACAGCCGCCATGGCCAGCAGGTGACGAATCATCAGATGCTCCCTCTCTGGATGAAGCTCCGCACCGGACGGTGCGGAAGGGGGCGGGCATCGTATTAGGCCCGCATCCAACTCGTTTATTCCGCCTCGGCACGCCCGCGATTTCACGATCGCGTGAACTTGCGCCTTTCGGCGACAGGCAACGTTTTGAGGCCGCCGGTCCGGCCCCGAATATCAGAGCGTGTGCACACGTTTGCCCTCGGCGATTGCGGCCCACAGCCGCTCGGGCGTTGCCGGCATGTCCAGGTGCCGAATTCGAAACGCCCGCCACAAGGCGTCGAGGACTGCATTCATCACCGCAGGACAGGAGCCGATGGCTCCGGCTTCGCCCGCGCCCTTCACCCCGAGCGGATTGGTGCGGCAGGGCACGTTGTGCGTCTCGAAGGCGAAGCTTGGGACGTCGTGCGCGCGCGGCAGCGCATAGTCCATCAGCGATGCGCTCACGAGCTGACCCGAGTCGGGATCGTAGACCGCGCTCTCCATCAGTGCCTGGCCGATACCTTGAGCGCTGCCGCCATGGACCTGGCCAGCGAGCAGAAGCGGATTGAGCGTCGCTCCGAAGTCATCGACGACCACGTAGTTGAGAATTTGCACATCACCGGTCTCGGGATCGACCTCCACCTCTGCGATATGGGTGCCGTTGGGATAGGTTGCCGCCTCGGGTACGAACGCGTGCTCGACCGAGAGGGCACCCGTTGCGGCGCGCGGATGTCCGGCCAGCGCGACAAACGAGATCGTTCGGTCCGTGCCTGCGACACGCACCGTGCCGTCAACGATGTCGAGATCGCCTGCGGACGCCTCGAGCGCTTCGGCCGCGATTTCCTTGAGATTTGCGGCCAGCTTCTCGGTTGCGCCGGCAAGCGACGCACCCCCGCAGGGAATCGAGCTCGAGCCGCCGGTGCCGGTTCCGGTCGCAACAAGATCGGTATCGCCCTGGGTGACGCGCACCCGGTCCGGGGCAAGCCCGAGATGTTCGGCAACGATCTGCGCGTATGCAGTGGCATGCCCCTGCCCCGTCGACTGGGCTCCGCTGAACACGGTGACCCCGCCGTCCTCGTCAAGCCGTATCCGGGCGGCATCCGGCCCATTGTTTCCGCAGGCCTCGACGTAGGTTGCAATCCCAATTCCGCGCAGGCGGCCGGCGGCGCGCGATTGCGCAAGACGCTGCTCGAAGCCCCCCCACCCGGCGCGCTCCTGTGCGCGTTGCAGATGGCCCGCAAAATCGCCGGAATCGTAAATCTTGCCGGTTGCCGTCGTGTAGGGCAGCACCCTTATGAAATTCCTGCCTCGCAGCTCATCCGGGGCAACACCAATCTCGCGTGCCGCCACATCCACCAGCCTCTCAATGACATAGGCGGCCTCCGGACGTCCGGCCCCGCGGTAAGCATCGACCGGTACCGTGTTGGTGAACACGCCTCGCACGCGCACATGACACGCCGGAATATCGTAAACCCCAGGCGACATGCCGGCCCCGATGAACGGGATCAACGGCGCATAACAGGACAAGTATGCGCCCATGTCGGCAATCAGGTCCACGTCGAGCGCGAGAAAGCTCCCGTGGCGATCAAGCGCGAGCCTGGCGGCGGTCACGTTATCGCGGCCGTGCGTATCTGCGAGGAAATGCTCGCTGCGATCAGCCACCCACCTGACCGGGCGATTGAGGTGCCGCGCCGCCAAGGCAGCAAGCGCATATTCACGGTAGGCAAAGAGCTTGGTGCCGAATCCGCCACCGACGTCCGGCGTCACCACCCGCATGCGGCTCGCATCGGTCTTGAACACATCGCGGCACAGGATATCGCGCACCGCGTGGCTGCCCTGGCTGCTCAGCGTCAGCGTCGTACGGTTCGTCGTCGCTTCGTGCTCGGCGACGACCGCGCGGGTGTCGAGATAGTTGCTCACCACGCGCTGGTTCACGAGCACGAGCGATGTCACGTGCGCGGCGCGCGCAAAGGCACTCGCGGTTGCCTTGGCGTCGCCAAGCGCAGTCTCGAACGCGAGATTGCCGCGAATTTGCCGCCACACCAGCGGTGCGTTTTGCTCAATCGCGGCAGCGGCGCCGATCACGTGCGGCAGCGGAGTAAATTCGACCTCCATCGCCTCGGCCGCGTCGCGGGCATGATCGAGCGTGTCCGCCACGACGAGGGCAATCGCGTCGCCCACATGGCGAACCTCGTCGACGGCGAGGACCGGATAAGGCGGCAGGGCTATCGTGGCACCGGGCATGTCGGCTTGGCACGGCAGAGACCCAAGCGAGGTGATGTCGGCACCGGTAATCACCAGTGCCACCCCCGGCATTGCCCGCGCCCTGCCCGCATTTGCAATGCGAAATCGCGCATGCGCATGGGGGGAGCGCAGCAGCGCAGCATGCAGCATGCCGTCGGGGGCATGATCGGCGACGTAGCGGCCGCCGCCGCGCAGCAGCGCGTCATCCTCCTTGCGCCTTACGGACTGGCCGATGCCGAATTTCATGGGTGGCACAGCGCTCACTCGGCGGGGCTCGCTCGCGGCTCCGCGCCTGCGTCCGCGCGCCCTGCGAGCGGCGTAGCGGCCGGGCGCGCCATGCGGGTCACCACATAGAACACCGGCGTAAAGATGAGGCCGAACAGCGTGACGCCGATCATCCCTGAAAATACTGCCGTGCCCAGTGTCTGTCGCAGCTCGGCGCCGGCTCCGACCGCCCACACCAGGGGGATGACGCCGAAAATGAATGCCAAGGACGTCATCAGGATCGGCCGCAGCCGCAGCCGCGCGGCTTCGACCGCGGCGGCGCGACGATCGCGTCCGCGCTCCTCGAGCTGGCGCGCAAACTCCACGATAAGGATCGCGTTCTTCGCCGCGAGCCCGATGAGCACCACAAAACCGACTTGGGTGAGGATGTTGTTGTCCTGACCGCGAAGCACCACTCCCACGATCGACGCCACCAGACACATGGGTACGATGAGAATGACGGCAAGCGGCAATGTGAGGCTTTCAAACTGCGCGGCCAGGACGAGGAACACGAACACCACCGCAAGCACAAAGGCGAACGCCGCCGTGTTGCCGGCGCGCCGCTGCTGAAATGCGAGCGTCGTCCATTCATAGCTGAAACCGCTGGCGAGCGTCTGGCTTGCCAGATTTTCCATGATCGCCATCGCCTCGCTCTGCGAGTAGCCGGGAGCGGGTACCCCGTCGAGCTCGGCCGCCGGGTACAGATTGTAGCGCGGCACGCGATAGGGTCCGGCGATGTCGCGTACCGTGGTGAAGGAGCCGAGCGGCACCGTGCCGCCGCTTGCATTGCGCACGCGAATGTTGAGCACATCCTTGGGCTCGATCCGATACGGGCTGTCGGCTTGCGCGGTCACACGGAAGGTGCGGCCAAACAGGTTGAAGTCGTTCACGTAGACCGAGCCGATGAAGATTTGCAGGGCGGCAAAGACATCGGGGGCGGCAATACCGAGCATCTGCGCCTTGGTGCGGTCGATATCGAGATAGAGCTGGGGGGTCGCCGATTCGAACAACGAGAAGACCTGCGACAGCCCGGGGGTCTCCGCGGCGCGGCGCATCATGGTCCCGACCGCCGCCTGCAGTGCCTGCGGACCATGGCCGGCGCGGTCCTCGACCATCATGCGAAAACCCCCGGCATTGCCGATGCCCTGCACGGGCGGCGGCGGAACGACGAAGACGATGGCCTCCTGGATGACCCCGAGACGCCTGAACAGCTCCGCCCGGATCGCATCGGATGATTTGCGCGGATCCTTGGCGCGCTCGGCAAACGGCTCCAGCACGACGAAGATCGCGCCGGAATTGGGAGCTACCGTGAAGGTCGCGCCGTTGAAGCCCACGACATTCACGGCGTTCGCCACGCCCGGAACCTTGAGCGCGATATCGACCGCGCGGCGATTGACGTCATCGGTACGGGCCAGCGCCGCGCCGGGCGGAAGCTGGATGACGGCGATGAGATAGCCGCGGTCGAGCGGCGGAATGAATCCGAGCGGAGTCTTGCGGAACTCATTAAGGCCGAAGAAAACGATCGCCGCATAAGCGAAGAGCATGAGCAGCGCGAAGCGGACCACGCGTCCGGCGAGCCAGCCGTAGCCCCTCGCAACGGCCGCAAAGCCAAGATCGAAACCGCGGAACGCCACGTCCAGCGGGCGCCGCCAGAGCGGCGACCTGCGCGGCCGGTGCGGGCGGAGCAGCAGCGCGCAAAGCGCGGGCGAGAGCGTGAGCGAGACCAAGAGCGAGATGATGGTTGCTCCGGTAATGGTGAGCGCAAACTGACGGTAGAATTGGCCGGAAATTCCGGTGATGAATCCGGACGGCACGAACACCGCGCAAAGCACGAGCGCGATCGCAATCAGCGCCGCACCGACCTCGTCCATGCTCTTGAAGGCGGCTTCGCGCGGGGTCAGGCCGGCCGCGATGTTGCGCTCCACATTCTCCACCACGACGATGGCGTCGTCCACAACGATGCCGACCGCCAGCACGAGGCCGAACAGAGTGAGATTATTGATGGTGAAGCCGAAAATGACCATGAAGAAGAACGTGCCGATGAGCGAGATCGGAATGGCGACGAGCGGAATGATCGCAGCGCGCCAGGTTTGCAGAAACAGCACGACAACGATCACGACCAGGAATATCGCCTGTCCGATCGTTGTCTCGACCTCCTCCACCGACTGCGCGATGAACTGCGTAGGATCGTAAATGATGGTCTGCGCGACTCCGGCAGGAAAGTGCTTCGCAAGCTCCTCCATGGACGCGCGGATGGCGAGCGCCGTGGAGAGCGCATTCGAGCCCGGACGCTGAAACACCGCAAGCGCGACGGCGGGTTCGAGGTTGAGATAGGAGTTCGACGAATAATCGAGCGCGGCAAGCTCGATCTTGGCGACGTCGCGCAATCGGACCACGGCCGAGGGCGTCTGCTTGACCACAATCGACCCGAACTCCTCGGGCTGAGCCAGCCGTCCCAGCGTCTTCACCGCCACCTGAAAGGCGCCGGGCTGCTCGGTCGGAGGCTGGTTGAGCACGCCGGATGCGACCTGGATGTTCTGGCCCTGCAGCGCGAGCGTCACGTCCGCCGCGGTCATCCCCAGCGACTGCAGCCGATTCGGGTCGAGCCAGATGCGCATCGAATAGTCGCGGCTCCCGAATACCGTGATCGAGCCGACCCCGTCGATACGCAGAAGCTGGTCCTTGATCTCCAAGGTCGCGTAGTTGGAGATGAAGAGAGCATCGCGAGATTTGTCCGGCGAATAGAGATGAACGACCATCATCAGATCGGGCGAGCTCTTGGCGACCGTGACGCCGACCTGGCGCACGTCGGCGGGCAGCCGCGGTTGCGCGACGGCAACCCTGTTCTGCACCTGCACCTGCGCGATATCGAGGTTGGTGCCGAGCTCGAAGCTCACCGCAATGGTGAAACGGCCATCGGCGGTGGAGTTCGAGGATATGTAGAGCATGTTGTCGACGCCGTTGATCTGCTCCTCGATCGGCGCCACCACCGTGGCGGCCACCACGTCGGCATCGGCGCCCGGATACTGGCCGGTCACATTGATGATCGGAGGGGCGACCTCGGGGTACTGCGCGACCGGCAGCCGGGCATAGGCGACCGCTCCCAGGATGACGAAGACGATCGAGACCACGCACGCGAAGATCGGGCGGTCGATGAAAAAATGCGAGACGCGCATTCCCGGTCTATTTGACTATTCGCTCACCGCCGCCGGCGCCGGCGCCTGTGCTTGCGGGAAAGCGGGTTGCTCCTGGGGCGCGACCTTTGCGCCCAGCCGCGCCTGAATGAGGCCATTCACGATGACCCGATCGTCTGCCGCGAGTCCGGCCTTGATCACGCGCAGCCGATCAGCCAGGTCTCCAAGCGTCACGTATCTCTGGACTACGGTGTTGTCAGCGCTGACAACAAGAACGTATTTGCGCGATTGCTCGGTCCCGATCGCGGAGTCCGGCAGGAGCAGCGCCTGATAGGGGTCGGACGCCGGCAGCTGCACGCGCGCGAACATTCCCGGAGTGAACAGCCCGTCCGCATTGGAGAACTCGGCCCGGCCACGGATGGTACCGGTTGCACGGTCGATGACGTTATCGACGAAGTCTATCCGCCCCTCGTGCGAGAACTCCAGCTCATCGATCAGCTTCAAGCGCACGGTAGTAAGACCCGCCGAGTCCTTCTGCCGGCGGTTGGCCAGCCTTCCGTAGCGAAGAAGCGAAGCCTCGTCGAAGGTGAATTCCACCCGAATAGGATCGAGCGAGACGATGGTAGCGAGCAGCGTCGTGGTCCCGGTGCCGCCCGTGACCAAGTTGCCCACGGTCACGCGACGATCGCCGATCCGCCCGCTGACCGGCGCCTTGAGCTCCGTGAACTCAAGATCCAGTCCGGCCTGGCGCAGCATCGCTTCGTTTGCCGCGACTGCCGCCTGAGCATTGCGAAAATACTGCGCGCGCTGCTGAAAAAGCTGCTCGCTGATGGTGCGCTCGCGCATAAGCTGCTGGCCGCGGGCGAGGTCGGCTTCGGCGAAGGCCAGGTTGGACTTTGCAGTCTCGAGGTTGGCCGCAGCCTGGTCGAACGTATTCTGGAAGGGCCGCTTATCGATCGTAAAGAGGATGTCGCCCTGCTTCACATACTGGCCATCCTGAAAATGCACCTTGGCGAGATAACCTGAGACGCGCGCTCGAATCTCGACTGATTCAACCGGCACAAAGCGGCCGACGTATTCGTCGTGGTCGACGATGGTGCGCTGGACGGGCCTGGCGACGGTGACCTTGGGCGGTGGCAACACGACCTGCTGCTTCTGCCCTTCGCCGCAACCGAAAAGCAGGGCAAGCGAAGCCAGGGCGGCGAGCGCGCGGGGCGGCACTCCCGCTGGCAGAGCGCGCAGGCGCGGTCGAAGGCCTGGTGCCACCTGCCTATCGCTTGCGAGCATTGAAATCTCGAATCTCACGATGCATCCCCGTGGAAGCCGCCATCATGCCTGCAATTTCGGCCGCAAGGTGTCGGAACCCGGCGGCTGGGCATGGTCCCATACCGCCGAAGGCACTTGAACTTTGTCAGGCGCTCGGTCAATACGGTTTGTACGCGTTTACTCAAGCATGTCGGTCAACAAGCGCGGAAGCTGCGAATGATGTTGAGCGTGACAGATGATCGCAGGCCGAAGCCCGCGCGCAGGATCGACAAATTCGCGATCATCGCCCTAAAGCTCATGATAACCGGCGCCTGCTTTTGGTACCTCTCGTGGCAAATCGACCTGCGTGGAGTCGTCTCCTTCATTCCGAGGCTGGAGCTGCGCTGGATCGCCTTCGCCGTATTGCTCGCGATGCTGCAGATTCCGCTCGTCGCCATGCGCTGGCGAAAGATATTGGATGTGCTGGCTGTCATTAACCGGCGAATGACCAACGTTTCCATCATTGCCATCACTGCGGTCGGCCTGTTCTTTTCGCAGATGCTGCCCAGCGTGATGGGCGACGGGATGCGCGCCTGGCTGATCGTTCGCCTCGGATGCGACTGGCGCAATGCCGTCACCAGCGTGGCAATCGACCGCGGCGTCGGCGTTGGTTTACTGATCGCGCTTGGGTTTGTCATCCTTTGGCTGCCTTCCAGCTTCACCGCGCTGGGCGGATATCGCGGGCTCGTCCTCACGGTATACGGCCTGCTGCTCTTTGCCGGCGCCGTTATGCTCGTGCTGCTGCCGAGGCTCATTCCCCTGCTGGAGCGCTTCGCGCGTCTGCGCTGGCTCGCCGGATTTGCGGCGAGTGCCCGCCGGGTCGTTCTCGGCCCGAAGGGCCCGGCGATCCTGGGACTTGCCTGCCTGATCCACGCGCTCACCATCCTGTGCATCTGGTCGGTCGGGCGGGCGCAGGGGCTGACGCTGGCGATGCCGGAGGCCGCGGTGCTGTTCGTGGTGGTGCTCGGCGTCGCATTGGTGCCGATCTCGGTCAACGGATGGGGATTGCGCGAGCTGGCAGTCGTCGCTCTCCTGGGCCGTCACGGCATTGCGCCGGAGCAGGCGCTCGTTTTCTCGGTGTGCTTCGGCCTCGTGCTTGCGGTCGGATCGGTGCCCGGAGCCCCGGCTTGGGTTCTTTATTCATTTGCGCCGTTAAAGCGCTCCATCGCGGGCCGTCCGTGAAGCGCGGGCGGTGAACCGGGCATGGCAGCATCATCCGGCAAGATCGCGTTGATCTCCGGCGCCACCGGGCAGGACGGCGCCTATCTCGCTGAATTTCTCCTTGCCAAGGGCTACGTGGTGCACGGCATCAAACGCCGCTCGTCGTCCTTCAATACCGAGCGTGTCGATCACCTTATTCATGATCCGCATGAGGAAGGCGTTGCGTTTCACCTGCACTACGGCGATGTGACCGATGCAACCAACATCATCCGCATCGTCCAGGAAACCCAGCCGCATGAAATCTACAATCTGGCGGCGCAATCGCACGTGCAGGTGTCTTTCGAAACCCCTGAATATACGGCCAATGCCGACGGACTGGGGACGCTGCGCCTCCTTGAAGCGATTCGCATCCTCGGCCGTGAGAAGCAGACCCGGTTCTATCAGGCATCGACTTCAGAGCTGTTCGGCAAGGTTCAGGAAATCCCGCAGCGGGAGACGACCCCGTTCTATCCGCGCTCGCCCTATGCGGCGGCGAAGCTCTATGCCCACTGGATCACCGTCAACTACCGTGAAGCCTACGGCCTGCACGCTTCGAGCGGGATTCTGTTTAATCACGAAAGCCCGATCCGCGGCGAGACGTTCGTCACCCGCAAGATCACGCGCGCGGTGGCGTCGATCAAGCATGGGCTGCAGGAGAAGCTGTTCCTGGGAAACCTCGACGCCAGACGAGACTGGGGGCACGCCCGTGATTTCGTCGAGGGCATGTGGCTCATGCTGCAGCAGGATCATCCCGACGACTATGTATTGGCAACCGGAGAAAGCCACTCGGTGCGCGAGTTCGTGGAGAAGGCCTTCGCGCAAATCGGCTGCACCATCGTGTGGAACGGAAAGGGCATCGCCGAGAAGGGAATCGAGAAGGCAACCGGGAAAGTGCGCGTCGAGGTGGACGCGCGCTACTTTCGCCCCACCGAAGTCGACGAGCTGCTGGGCGACGCCAGCAAGGCACGCGCCAAGCTGGGCTGGCAGCACAAGACGAGCTTTGATGCGCTCGTGCGGGACATGGTGGAGGCCGATACGGTCGCAATCCTGAGGGAGCAGGAGCGGCGCAACCGCTATTCCTGAACAATCTGCGCCCGTCCCGGCCGTCATACGCTGCCCGTCATTGCCGTCCATAAACATCGTCGAGGCGCACAATGTCATCCTCCCCGAGGTAGCTGCCGACCTGCACTTCGATCAGCTCCAGCGGAATTTTTCCCGGATTGGCGAGCCGGTGCACGCTGCCGATCGGGATATACATGGACTCGTTTTCGTGCACGCTGCGCGCTTCGTTCTGCACCGTGACCTCCGCCGTTCCCTGCACGACCACCCAGTGCTCGGATCGATGAAAGTGCTTTTGCAGCGAAAGCTTGCTGCCCGGCTTCACGACGATACGCTTGACGCGATAACGCGAGGCGATATCGACATCCTGGTAGTATCCCCATGGCCGATAGATGCGGCGGTGCTCGGTGGCCGCGCGATGGTTCTGAGCCTTGAGCCGCTCGACCAGCCCTTTCACGTCCTCTGCTTTTGCGCGGCTCGTGACCAGCACTGCGTCCGCCGTGGAAATGACGACGACGTCCTCGAGCCCCACGACCGTCGTGAGAACGGATTCCTCGGAGCGCACGAGGCTGTTGCGGGTGTCCGACAGGACGACGGGGCCGCTGCTGGCATTGCCGGCTGCGTCGTGCCCGAGGATGTCCCAAACCGTGCTCCAGCTGCCGATATCCGACCAGCCGAGATCAGCCGGCACGACCGCCGCGCGCCTGGTACGCTCCATCACGGCATAGTCGATGGATTTCTTCGGCGCCCGGGCAAAATCCTCCGGCGCAAGCCTCAAAAAATCGAGGTCACGCGTCGCACCCGCAACCGCGGCTTTCGCAGCTTGCGCCATCAGCGGTTCGAAATGCTCGATCTCCTGCCACATCGTTGCGGCGTGAAACAGGAAGTTGCCGCTGTTCCAGAAATAATGGTCGGCGACATATTTGGCGGCCGTAGCCGCGTCCGGCTTTTCAACGAACGCTTCAACTTCGTGGGCGGACGCGTCGTTGAGGCGCTTGCCGGGACGGATGTAACCGTAGTTGGTCGCGGCACAGGTGGCACGGATGCCAAAAGTGACGATCCGGCCTTGCGCGGCGACCGCAGCCGCACACCGACAGGTGGCGCGAAACTCGTCGAGCTTGCGAACGACGTGATCGGACGCCAGCACCAGCACGAGAGCCTCCGCATCGCGCTCGAAGGCAAGCAGTGCCGATACTGCCACCGCGGGTCCGGAGTCGCGGCGCACCGGCTCGAGCACTATGTCCGCGCCGACATTGCCATCGCGCAATTGCTCGGCGACGACGAAACGAAATTCCGCGCTGGTAACGACAATGGGGCGACTGAACAGCTCGGGATCGGAGACCCGCGCTATCACCTGCTGGAAGGTCGAGTCCTCGTCGATGATCGGGACGAACTGTTTCGGCATGCTCTCGCGCGATACCGGCCACAGCCGCGTTCCAGCTCCCCCGCACATGATCACCGGTATTATTTTTCCTGCCATGAATGAAGGCTCCCGAAAACGACGGTCACGCCGTCAGCTCGCAGCAACAGGAATATCAACGAGCACCATCTTCTCTTCTCAAGATAGGAGGATTTAGCCTCGCAGGTTATCAGTCGCAACGATAGTCACGCGGCATTTGCCGCATCCGGGAATGCGGCGGACAATTCGGCAACCGCCCCGATGAGATGGTACAGGCTGGTCGCACGCGCGGGTTCGACGACGGGGACACCGTTCTCATCGAGCTGGTCGAACCACAGGCCGGGCGTCGGGGTCGCGAGGAAGCGCCGAAGACCCTTGATTGCAGGGATAATCTGCTCGTGCCGGCCGGCGACGACATAGGCACGAATTCTTTCTGCCTGCGCCCACAATCTTGCCACCGGATCATGTACCGTCCCATCGCACAGCACGGCATTGATCGCGACGCCGCGCCGATGATCGATGCCATGAGCGTCGGCAAAGGCGATGAGCCGCTCCGCCGCCGCGCTTTTCCGTTGACCTTCAAGTCGTGCCCAGCGATCGAGCAGGAATGCCCATTCGTAATGATGTCCGGGCTCGCAGATTCGGCCGGAAGTTCCAGGCGCCGGCGTCCAGTTCGCCGCGAAAAACTCCCGCAGAGCGCCGGTTTCGGGCTCGATCAGTCTTTCCTGGCACAGCGCGACGATCCCGTCCGCCATCCGCCGCCATCCCGGATCGGCATCCAGCGCGCTCCAGGCGAGCGCCGACTCAAGCAGATGCATATGCGGATTGGCGCGTTGCGGCAGCCGTCCGTCGCGGTCCTCGAAAAAACCTCCGAGCGGATGAGCATAGTTTTGCTCCAGGCTTGCGCGCAACGCGGCGGCCGGGCGGTACCAGCCGTCGAGGGGCCCGAATGCACGATGCGCACCGGCATATGCGAGCAGGGCAAAGGCCTGATCATAGAGGTCGAAGCGCGGGGCACGACATGCCCCGTCAAGATCGACGACGGAGACAACAGTGCCGTCGGCAGCGGTGAAATGCCTTTGAAAATACGCGAGCGCATGCCGGGCCGCCTCGCGCCAGGGACCGTTCCAGCCAAGCCGTCCGGCCTCGCCGTAGGAAAAGGCCTGTCGAGTGATCGTTCGGGCGCGGTGCGGCCGTGCCAGAGGCCTGCCGTCGAGATCGATGGCTTCGTGAAAACCGCCGCGGTCTCGATCCGCACCCAGCTCCCACCACAATGGCAGCGCGCGGTCAAACAGCCAATTGCGCAGCGCTGCCGCCTCCACCGCAATGCGATTCATGGGGATGGCGGCAGCCGGTGAATTGTGCGGGCCACCGTCCTTCGATCGCCGCTGCCGTTCATTATTTGCGAATGCGAATGGCTATTGGCATTTTGCGCCTGATGCGGCACGAACCACATCCGCCGAGTGCGCGCGTGAACAGCCACAGGTACTGTGCAGCTACATGGGCGGGTAATACCGCGTTGACGCTTTTCGGGAAGGGACACTTCCGTGAGAGAACCTGTGCTGGTCACTGGCGCGGCTGGATTCATCGGCATGCATGTCGCTCGCCGACTGCTGGCGCATGGCCAGGACGTCGTCGGAATAGACAGCCTTAACTCCTATTATGACCCCAGCTTGAAGGCTGCCCGGGTAGCAGAACTGAGAGCATATCCCAACTTCCAGTTCAAGCAACTCGACATCGCGGACGGCAAATCGATGACGGAGCTGTTCGCTGCGCATCGCTTTCCCCATGTGGTTCACCTCGCGGCGCAGGCGGGAGTGCGTTATTCGCTGACAGATCCGCATGCCTACGCCGATGCCAATCTAGTCGGCTTCCTCAATGTCCTGGAAGGATGCCGCCACGCTCGTTCCCGACACCTGCTGTATGCCTCGTCCTCCTCGGTCTACGGCGCCAATACGAGGATGCCGTTTCGCACCTCGGACAATGTCGATCATCCGCTTAACCTCTACGGCGCAACCAAAAAGGCCAACGAGCTCATGGCGCACGCCTACGCCCATCTGTTTGCTGTCCCGGCAACGGGATTGCGGTTTTTCACGGTCTACGGACCCTGGGGGCGTCCGGACATGGCGATGTGGCTGTTCCTGGACGCCATCATGCACGGCCGGCCGATCAAGCTGTTCAACAACGGTCAGATGCGGCGCGACTTCACCTATGTCGACGACGTGGTCGAGGCGGTCGTTCGCCTTGTGCCGCGTCCGCCGACGGCCAACCCGACCTGGTCCACCGAAGCCGCAGGTCCGGCACGCAGCCGGGCTGCATGGCACGTCTACAACATTGGCAACAGCAGCCCGGTCGAGGTACTGGAAGTCGTGCGCCTCATCGAGCAGGCCACCGGTAAATCCGCAGTGCGGGAACTGTTGCCGATGCAGCCGGGAGACGTCCCGGAGACCTATGCGGATGTGAGCGATCTCGAGCACGCTGTCGGCTTCCGGCCGCACACGCCGATTGCGGATGGAATTGCACGCTTCGTCAAGTGGTTCCGCGAATTTACGCACCTGTAACTCTTTGATTCAAAACGTGTCCGAAGCCCGAAATGCGCGGGCATCGCCAGTGCCGCGCGGGCGTGCTAGGGAGGCGCGAGGAATGGCAGCCGTCAGGGGGATTCGCCTGTCATGAAGCAATCCAGCGAGGGTGGCCCGGGCAGCCCGATGCGTGTCGGTGTGGTCGGCGTCGGCGTGATGGGCAGCAATCATGCACGCGTGCTTGCCGATCTAGCGGACGTGCGACTCGTTGGAGTGGCCGATCCCGACCGCAGGCAGTGCGACATGGTGGCAGATGCACTCTCCTGCGCGCCCTTTCCCGACGTAAGCGAACTGCTGGCGGAAGGGGTGGACGCCGTGACCATCGCAGCGCCGACGCATCTCCACCAAGAACTGGCGCTTGAGTGCATCAGGCAGGGGGTGCATGTTCTGGTCGAAAAGCCGATCGCGCCCTCCGTAGCGGAGGGCCGTGCCATTATCGCCGCCGCGCGCCACACCGGTGTCTGCCTGATGGTGGGTCACGTCGAGCGCTTCAATCCCACCGTCGAGGCAATCAAGGACGCCATCCGGGCGGAGGATATCCTGTCGATCGCCATCACACGCGTTGGTCCGTTCCCGCCCCGTATGTCCAATGTCGGCGTGGTGATCGACCTTGCCGTGCACGATATCGATCTCATCCGCTGGTTTACCGAATCCGAGATCGTGGAGGTGCAGCCGCAACTCTCCAGCGCGCTAGCCGAGCTTGAGGACATCGCGCTACTGCAGTTCCGCACCGCTTCGGGAGTACTGGCCCACATCAACACGAATTGGCTCACGCCGTTCAAGGCGCGAAACGTCACCATTGCCACCCGCAACAAATACATCATGGGCGATTTGCTGACGCGGCAGGTCACCGAATGCTTCGGCTTCCAGCCCGACGGCAGTTATTCCATGCGGCATCTTTCCGTTGGTCACGCGGAGCCGTTGCGGGCAGAGCTGCAAGCTTTCGTCGGCGCAATCCGCGACGGCAAGGATCCTGCGGTGAGCGGCGAAGAAGGCGTGGCGAGCCTGGAGATAGCGATCCGCTGCCTGGAGAGCCGGGCGATGCCGGGAATTGCTCCCCGTCGCAACGCGGCGGCGCGGCGGGTGATCGGCTGACGCAACGTCACGGATGATCGGACGCATCTTTACCGTCGGCGGCCTGACGCTGCTGTCACGGCTGACAGGCTTTGCACGCGACGTCGTGCTGGCGGCGGTCATCGGCGCCGGGCCCGTGGCCGACGCGTTTTTCGTCGCGCTGAGACTGCCCAACCACTTTCGCGCAATCTTTGCCGAGGGCGCCTTCAATGCTGCTTTCGTGCCCGCGTATGCGCGCGTTCGCCAGCAACACGGGCCCGATCATGCCAAGCTCTTCGGAGACCGGGTTTTTACGCTATTGTTTGCGAGTCAAGTTATTTTGCTGGTGGCTGCGCTTGTATTTACGCCGACGCTGATCAGGCTGCTCGCGCCGGGATTCCGCGAGGATCCGGGCCGCTTCTCGCTGGCCGTCGAGCTCACCCGCATTACCTTTCCCTATCTTCTCCTGGTCTCTCTGGTGACGCTTTATGGCGGCATCCTCAATGCGCTGTCGCGGTTCGCGGCAGCCGCCGCTGCCCCCGTCCTGCTCAATCTTTCCATGATGGCAACGCTCGCGGTTGCGGCCTTCTTTCCCACGCCCGGCCACGCTGCTGCCTGGGGCGTCTTGCTGGCCGGCATGCTGGAAGTGCTCCTGGTCGGCGGCGATGCGCTACGCAACGACGTCATGGCGGTCCTGCGCTGGCCGAAATGGGACGAGGACGTGCGGCGCTTCTTCAAGGCGCTCGTTCCGGCGACCATCGGCTCGGCCGGCGTACAGATCGCGCTCTTCGCGGACACCATCATCGCCAGCTTTCTTTCCGCTGGCGCCCTTTCCGCCCTGTACTATGCCGATCGGCTCAATCAGCTGCCGATCGGCGTGATCGGCATTGCAGTCGGCACGGTGCTGCTGCCCGAAATGGCGAGCCGGATCGCCACCGGCGACGAGGAGGGAGCGCGCCGCGCCCAGGCGCGCGCGATCGAGCTTACGCTCGTCCTTTCCATCCCGTGCGTCGTTGCGTTTCTTCTGATCCCGGACCTGATCATGCGGGCCTTGTTCATGCGCGGCGCATTCACCGCGGCGGATGCCGAGGCCGCCGGACGCACGCTTGCCGCCTACGCATTCGGCCTTCTGCCCTTCGTCCTGATCCGAAGCGTAACCGCCACCTTTCTTGCCCGCGGCGATACGGCGACCCCGGTCAAGGCTGCATTGACGGCCGTGGGACTCAACGTGTTGTTCAAGATCCTGCTCATGAAGCCGCTGGCGCAGGCCGGGCTGGCACTGGCCACCTCGATCGGCGCCTGGCTCAACCTCGTGCTGGTGGCATGGTTGGCAGCCCGCGCCGGTCACCTCGCAATCGATGCGCGCTTGCGCCACAGCAGCATGCGATTGGCCGCTGCCGGGGGCATGCTGGCGCTGGTGCTGTGGCTCGCGCAGAACAGCGTCGCGCAGCTGTGGCCCGCGACGGCGGCCATGCACGACGTGAGCGCGCTTGCCGCGCTGGCGGCGCTGGGGGCCGTCGTCTATGCAGGAACCCTCGTTTGCCTCATGGGCAAGGAATGGTTCGCAGCACGCCGCTTGTAGGAGCGAAGCACGGCGCGTTGCAGGCGCGCCTGAACTTTCCTGTCCTCATCGTCCGGCCGGCCGCGCCGGCGGGATTGCGATCAGAAGATAACGCTCCGACTTGCCTTCATTGCCGAGATAGCGGCGGTCGACCTCGACTTCGCGGCGTCTGCTGCCCGGGCTTTTGGCGGCGATCGCATCGGCCATCGAAACGCAAGCGGTCGCGCTTGTCGGACACAGCAACGCCACGCCGTTCTTGCTGATGAGCGCCTCTTCCGCAGCGGTCGGCGCCCTCTCAAGCACATGCACAGCGTCTGGATGCTCGGGCAGATAGAAGGGAACTCCATACGTGAAGATGTCCGTGCTGCCGAATACCTTGAGAGGCCGCTCGGTAGTCTGCCGCCAGAGCGCCTTTACCGGCGCGGCCAAAAGCGAGGAATGACCCTCCGCCGGCGCGCCGGCGCGGTGAATCACAATGCTCACCACCGGTGCCGCCCCGATCATGACCAAGGGGAGCGCGAGCGCGAATGCGGCGACGCCGGCCGCGTCCCTGCGCGTGATGGTCACGAGCGGCGAAGACAACAGCATGACCGGCAGCAAGGTCCAGGCCGACATCGACCACAGCGAGGTCAGCCGAACGCCGATGAGCGGCGCGAGCACGGCCGGCAGCAGCAGCGTCGCCCAGAACGACGCCGCCGCAAGCCTTCGCTCCGCAGTGGCGGGCCAAACCATGTCCGCCACGGTTTTTCGGGCAGGTCGCGCCACCAACAGCACGATCACAAGCGGCACCGAAACATAGGCAACGCTGCCGATCAGATATCCCAGCACGCCGGCCGCGGCGGACGCCGGGGACGCGTCTCCGTGCACGAGGACGGCGTAGGACAACGGCATGAAATCGTTCGTGACCAGCCAGGCCAGGTGCGGAGCAAGTGCTGCGAGGCCGACCACGACCGTGATCCACGGAGCCGGCGACCGGAAATAGGAGGCACGCCGGGTGTCGGCCAGCGCCGCGATTGCGAGGCCAAGCAGGATGATGGCCGACCAATACTTTCCGTACATCGCAGCTGCGGCACAAAGCCCGGCGAGCGCTGCATCGAGCACGCGGCGCGTTTCGAAGGAGCGCAGGAAGAACAATGTGGTGGCCCCCCACAACGGCATCAGCACGGTGTTGGGGTTGAACTTCAATGCATGAAAATTGAAGAACGGCACCAGCATGAGCAGCGCCAGGCCCAAAACCCGCTTGTCGCCTTCGAGAAAGCGCGCCGACAAGCGCCAGCCAATCCAGAGAGCGATCGCCGCGTTCGCCATTGCGAGCAGGTAGTACGCCCAGTCCGCAACCGGGAACACGGCGAACCAAAGCCGTACGACCAGCATTGTCAGCGGCGGATGCTTGGGATAGCCGAGCGCCAATTCGCGCGCGAGCGCGAACTGCTCGGACATGTCGAAGTGAATGTCCTGGCTCCCCTTTGCGATGGCGCCGTAGAGGGTCCAGAGCGCGACATAGGCGAGGAGGAAAAAGGCAACGTTGCGCTCGCACCGCGCGGGATCATTCAACGCGTCGAGAAGCCTTCCGGCGGCTTGCGGCGGGGAACTTCCGCTACTCGTCATTGCCGACATGGAATCGACTCATTCAGCTTTTCGGTATGGGCACAGGACAGGCAAGCGCTGCCCCCGGCGGTATCATATCCATGCGCCACCTGGGTCCGGCCGTGTGAACAAGCTGCGCATGCATGAGAGAATATTGAAAGGTGAGTGCATCGCGTGCACCTTTCCCTACCCCGCGAATGATCTCAGTCGCATCACAATTGCAGTACAGCGATGGTTTTCAGTAACCTGACGTTCGTTTGCCTGTTTCTGCCGATCGTGCTCGCGGCTTATTTCACTGCGCCGCAAGCCGCCCGCAACGCGGTTCTGGTTGTGGCGAGCATCGTGTTTTATGTGTGGGGCGGACGGATCGCCATAGTTCTGGTCGTGATCTCGGTATCCGTCAACTTTGCGCTCGGCCAGGCAATCGCGGACGCGAAGCCCATCCGACGCCATCGCCTGATCGGCTGGTCGATCGCCGGAAATCTCCTCGTCCTTATCGTATTCAAGTATACCAATTTCATCCTCGACAACCTCAACTCAGTCCTGGATTCCCTGTGGAGCTTGAGAATTCCCAGTCCGGCGATCCCGCTCCCGCTTGGCATCTCATTCTTCACCTTCCATATCATTTCCTATCTGGTCGATGTCTATCGGGGCGTGGCGCAGGCGCAGCGTTCCCCTGTTGCGTTTACCCTCTATATCATCAATTTCCCGCAGTTGATTGCTGGGCCGATCATCCGCTATCGGCCGATCGCGCCCCAGCTTGGACAGCGCGCTGTTTCGTTTGAGGATGTCGACACTGGAGTTGCACGGTTCGCCGCCGGGCTTGCAAAAAAGCTGCTCATTGCCAATCCCATCGGGGCAGTGGGCGATCATCTCTTCGCTACCGCCCCTTCGGACCTTCCGATCTGGGCCGTGTGGGTCGCAGTGCTATGTTTCAGCCTGCAGA
>Ga0306926_10000235_pt1 | contig 48163 bp, 44 predicted proteins | sample flu12Cox44000178_FD_203759 | JGI IMG/M metagenome (GOLD analysis project Ga0306926, IMG submission 203759) | Lab enrichment of tropical soil microbial communities from Luquillo Experimental Forest, Puerto Rico - flux8day.12C.oxic.44.000.178 (v2)... | ecosystem: Environmental > Terrestrial >... | reverse complement strand
CTTTTCAGGAAGTCGCCTACCACTTCTGGATTCCTGCGCCGCGCAACCCACACGATGAGTTGCTCATTTACCTGCTGAGGATCGACCAGGTCCGGTCTCTTTTCGTTCTGGCGGGGATTCTGGCCCTCGCGGTGCCCTTTGGCGTGATTGCCATTCGCTGTTTCCGCGCGGCACCACTCGCCTCGACGCTCGGGTTGATCTTTGGGGCGGCTTTCATCTTTTTCGAGCTTTCCGAGCGTGCCGTGGAGATCTTTGTAGTCGGGCAGAATTGGGCCAACGGGTTCTCCCGCGCGCTTTCCGCGTCCGAAAGCGAGGCGATTCTGCGACGTTTCGCAGCCTGGAACGAGGCCGCGGCTGCCTTGACCTTCTGTCTCCGGCTTTCCTATCTGTTAGGCTCGCTTGCCTTTGCCAGGGCTACATGGAAGGCAGAGGCGCCGGCGCGTTGGGGGTGGCTTGCGACGGTTGCATTTCTTCTGAACGCATTGCGCTTGCTGGCACGTCTGCTCAGCACCTTTGCTGCGCAAAAATGGCTAAACGGATTCAATGACCAGCTCTATTTCCCGGCAGTGTTCGCCATCATGGGGATGCTGACCGTCTGGTTCTTTTTGATGGCCGGAACCTGTGATCCGACCGGGGCGGGTCCGGACTCCGCTGCCTAACCTACTAAATTCCCGGAAAATCCGGTTCTCTAGAGCGAGAGCGGCTTTCCATGGCCTTTCCCGCAAAATCTGTTTTAGACTCAGGGAGGAGATTTCCGGGGCAGCCTGAGTGATCGATATTCATTGCCACATCCTGCCGGAAGTGGATGATGGGCCGAAATCGTGGGAAGTTTCGCTGGAGATGTGCCGCATTGCGGCGTCCGACGGCATTGCCCAAGTCGTGGCCACGCCCCACTGCAATGATCGATACCACTACGACCACAACTACCTGATGCAGTGTGTGCGGCGGCTGCAGGAACTGGCCGGGCCGAGTCCCGCCTTGAATCTGGGCTGCGATTTCCATCTCTCCTACGACAACCTGCAGAGTGTGCTGGCCAACCCGGATCGCTACACCATCGCCGGTTCACGCTACTTGCTCGTCGAGCTCAGCGACTACAGCATTCCCACACAGATCGGCGACTGCTTCCTGCGCCTGGGGGATCGCGGCATCACCCCGGTCATCACCCACCCCGAACGCAACGCCATCCTGCGGCCGAACCCACAGCGTGTGATCGAGTTTGTAGAGCTGGGGTGCGCGGTGCAAATCACCGGCAATGCCCTCACCGGCTTTTGGGGGGAGCGGGTGCAGCGAGCGGCCCGCTGGCTGCTCGAGCACGAGGCCGTGCATGTCATCGCGTCGGATGCGCACGACACGAAGCATCGGACCCCGGTTCTGTCGCGAGCACGCGACTTGGCGGCAACGATCTGTGGCGCGGATGTGGCAGAAGCCATGGTCGAACACAATCCGCAGGCCATGTTGCAGGGTCAGCCATTGCCCTACTCCCCCAAGCCTGTGCTCAAAGGATAGGAATATCCTGAGAGGGACGTGGAACCAATCGTCTCGCCGGCTGTCGCGAGAGCGCGCCCCGAGATTGTCGAAGGCTGCTTCTTGCCCTCGCTGACTTTCGAACTTGGGAAGGACGGGGCTGCCATCCCATTCCGGCAACCAACGTCAACTGAGGGCGAGGACGCCCTCAGGACAGCCGGCGGGACGCCGGCGCTACGTTGTTTTCTCGCAGCCTGTTTTAGAAGACGTGTTCCGCCTTGTCTCCGCTGAATACCAGCGTCTGCAGTACCCTCTCCTTGGCCTCATTGAGCACATACATCACTGCGTTGCGGTTCGCCTTTTCCTTCAAGGGCACCAGCGTGCACTTCACGTGGGCTTCCGCGGCCTTGCCCGATGTGATTGGCTTGAACACCATGATGTGATTGTCCGCTTCCATCACGTGGCGGACCTGATATTGCCCTTCGGGCAGCAGCACGTCGCCCACGCGGGTGGGGGCCGTGAGGTTGAGCGTGCGCACGTCGGACACGCCATACTTGTTCGTCCCGGCCGAGAGCAGCGCGGCGAAGGTCACCAGAACGGCAATGCACAATACTGTAGTTTTCAGGGATTTCATAACGATTCTCCGGAAGACGAGCTATTTCCATGCTAATGGTGGCGTGCCGAAGCGGAAGTGTGCGTCGTCACGAGATGGTGTGACGCGTTTTTGCTGGACCTCGGGGTTAATGTCGCGACAAGTCTTGCTTGGCGAAGAGGAGATTGGCCTGCGGTCAGTTCGGTTGATTGGGTACGGGAGCAGGCGCAGCCGGACCGGGTGCAGATTTCCCGGCCCCCGAAGAACGCGGCTCGGGTGCCGTCGTCATGGCGCTCTCGGGGTTCAGCAGGTGGTCATGGCTTGGACCCAAACCCAGCTTGATCAGGGCGCGGGAATCCGGAACTGTCTTGTTTTGCCAGCCGTTGTCGGCCTGGTAGCGGCGCAACGCATCTTCGGTCGACGCGTCCCATTTGCCGCTCGCCTCGCCACTCAGGTAGTGCTGCTTAATCAGCGCTTGTTGGATCTGTACGGTGCGATCACCGTCGATCTTCTCCTGTCCGCGGTGAGCGGTCTTGCGTGATTTCTTACCTTTATGCGCGCCCGCGTGCGTAGACGATTTCTTCGATTTGCTCGAAGTCGCGGAGCGCGCGGTGCTGCTTGAAGAATGATGCGCCGCCGATGAACTCTTGTGAGTGACTGGCTTCTTCGAAGACTTCGAACTGTTCGGCGCTGGCGAGGAAGCATCGGCGGACACAAACGTGCAAAGCAGCGCGGCAAGCCCTGCGGCTCTCAACGCATGCTTCGACCATGTTCGCCCACAAGCCATAGATACCCTCGTCTCCCCGTCTTTCTCTCCCCTCGGTCTCTTAAAGACCACGGACCCTGAGGTGGAGTGGGCCGCGATTATACATAAAACAAGCCCAACGGCCGCAGCGTAATCATCCCCGACTTGGGACGCCCCTGCCAGTGACCGTTGGGCAATGGTCTGGTTACGGAAGTGTACCGGCGATGAAGATGGTTCCATCCTGTCGCCCGGCCCCGCGTGGGCGCACCAGGAAGACCACATCCTGACCGCTCTTCAGGGTTGCTTCGATTTTGCTGAAGTCCTCCGCCGTATTTAACGGTTGCTTATTAATCTCAAGGATAACGTCGCCCCGATTCAAGCCGATGTCATCCGCGAACCCGCCGCCCTTCACGTCCTGCACGATCACGCCCTTGCCGGCCGGGACGTCGAGACGGTCCGCGAGATCCGGAGTGAGGGCGCGGACGGTCAGCCCCAACTTGCTTTCTTTGGGGTGCTGCTGTCGTTGCCCTGCTGGTCCTCACCCAGGCGCGCCGCGAAGAGTTTTGAGCGGTCGGCGATGGTCACCGTGGTGTCTTCCTTCTTGCCGTTCCGCATGAAGCCAACTCTTGCCTTGCTACCCGGCTTGCGCCCAGCAATATCGGCAACCAGTTCATCGCCGTTCTTGACGTCCCTGCCATCGACAGAGGTGATGGTGTCGCCCACTTTCAATCCTGCGGAATCCGCCGGGCTGCCGGCAACGACGTTCGAGATCGTCACCCCCGATTGCACACCATACACGCGCGCGATCGCGGGAACGGGTTGCGCGGCAAACTCTACGCCGATCGAGCCACGGGTGACCTTGTGCTCAGGTCCGATAAGTTGGTTGTAAACCTGGACGACGGTGTTCGAAGGCATGGCGAAACCGACACCGGCATAGGCGTTGGTTTCAGTGAGGATGGCTGTGTTGATTCCGATCACTTCGCCGGCCATGTTCACCAGCGGGCCACCGGAGTTGCCGGGGTTAATGGCCGCATCGGTCTGGACGAACGACTGGAATTGCCGGCCGGGAACGATGTTCCGGCCCTTCGCCGAAACGATGCCTGCGGTCACGGTGGCCTGCAGTCCAAAGGGGCTGCCGATGGCGAGCACCCAATCGCCGACCTGCATACTGTCGGAGTTGCCGATCTTGGCCGTCGGGAGGCCGTGTTCCACCTCAATCTTGATGACGGCCAGGTCGGTCTCCTGGTCGGAGCCGACGACCTTGGCGTCATGCTGCACGCCAGGGGGATCGTCCTGCAGACGAACGCGAATGCGATCGGCCTTCTCGACCACGTGCCGGTTCGTCACAATGTAGCCTTTGGCGTCCACCAGAACGCCTGAGCCCAGCGAGCGCTCCTTGATGTCGCCGCCACCGGGCCCGCCCTGTCCCCCGAAGAAACGGTCAAAGAAATCGTCGAAGGGGCTGCCGCTGCCACCCCCGCCCTCCTCGTCATCGGGGCCGGGCCGGACGCCGCGCCGCTGCTTGTGCGGATTCTTGATCGTAGATTCGGTATTGATGTTCACTACGGCGGGTTCGAGCTGCTTGGCGATCTGCGAAAACGTATTGGAAAGCTGCGTGGGAGAGGGCACGCTCAGCGGCGTCGCGTCGGAGGATTTCTGCCCTTCCTTGCCCTTTACACCATAAGAAACGATCGAGCCGATAAGAATGCCAACCGTCAATGTGCCTAGAATGCTGAGGGTATAGAGCCAACGATTGGCCTTCAGGCTCGCCCAAAAAGCGCTTTCGCGCGGTTCCATAGCGTGACTTCCTCCGGATATTCGTAACCCGGTAGATTATACCCGTTCAGCAGCCCCAGGCAGAGCGCAGCAGGTCCTGCAAATACTCCTCCTTAGACGCGACGGAGGCGCAAATCGTTTTATGGTCCCGCCGAATTTGCGGGGATCTCACATCCGCTCGACAAGAGCTACCAGGAAAACCCCGGTGTAGGTCACGATGACAAGTAGCACCAGCAAAGCCCCGAACGAGAGCATCGTCAGCAGGTTGAAGGGGCGGGCGACACAGACCTGGACCAGCCGGAAGACGCCCAGGAACTCTAGAACCGCCAAGACCGGAAAAAGCAGTACGGCCCATAGCCTTGCATGGGCAATCGCCGGATGAAAGACCAGAAGGACGAAGGCAGGGAGAAAGGCCAAGGCAGGAACTATGGCGAGGGCCGCGCTCCAATAGAAAAGCCGCTCCCGCTCCCGCCAGTTCACGTCCGGAAGTTTAACCGGGGCGTGCGGACGCAGGTGGGGGCTAATCTACTTGGCTTCGTAGACGGTACTCCCACCGACAACCGTGCGCAGGACTTTGGTGCCCAGAAGCATCGATGGACCGACGGCGGTCACATCGCGATCAAGAATTACGAAGTCAGCCAGCATGCCGGGAGCCATCAGACCCTTCTGCTTCTCAGCGAATTCAGCAAAGGCGGAACCGGTCGTGTAAGCCGCGATGGCCTGTTCCATCGAAATCTTCTGATCAGGAAAGTATTCTTTCTTCCCGTCTTCGCTTTTCCGGGTGATCGCAGCATACAGACCCCGAAACGGCGTGATGGGCTCGACCGGATAGTCGGTGCCGAAAGCGAGTGAAACGCCGCGTTTCAGAAATTCCGCCCATGCATAAGAATGTGCGGCGCGCTTCTCCCCAAGACGCGACTCGGCCCACTTCATGTCGGAAATCAATTGGCACGGCTGCATCGACGCAATGACTTTCAGGTCACGGAATCGCACGATCTGCTGGGGCGTAACCACCTGTGAATGCTCGATGCGAAAGCGATAATCGTCTCCGCCATTGGCGGCTTTGACTTTCTTCTCCTTGGCGGCCTTCTGGGCTTCGGCGAAGGCATCGAGCGCCATTTGCGCACCTTTGTCACCGATGGCGTGGAAGCCGATCTGGAAGCCGGCCAGGACGCGCTCTTGGGTCATTTCATTGAGCTTTGAGGCGTCATAGCGAGGCAGGCCCGAGTTCTTTGGGTCATCGCTGTAGGGCTCGAGCAAAGCCGCGGTGTGCGACCCGAGCGATCCGTCCATGAACCCTTTGAGCATGCCGGTGCGCAGCATGAGATCGTCAGCCGGATGCGCCTTGCGTTTGGACTCCAATTGATCGACGGCGCCGTCGAAGGGCAGCCACTCGCTGACGCGAGCAGTCAGCTTCCCGTCTTTCTCGATTTCTTCGAGAACCTGAAAATCTTCCCAGGTGCCAGAGTTGTCCTGAACGGAAGTGACACCCCACTGGGCGGCCTGGGCGAGAGCGGTCTCCATGGCCTGCCGGCGCTTGTCGTGAGTGGGAGCCGGGATCGCGTCGTAGACGGCCTGTTTTGCCGTTTCCCGCAGGATCCCGGTGGGCTGCCCGTTAGCGTCACGGTCGATCTTGCCGCCTTTGGGATCGCGGCTGGCAATCGTGATGCTCGCGAGTTGCAGAGCCCGCGTGTTGGCGACCGCGATGTGCCCGTCGACCCGACCGAGAAAGACGGGGTGATCGCTCGAAACCTCGTCCAGGTCCCAGCGCGAGGGAACGGTCTTGACCGGCCACAGATTTTCATCCCAGCCGCCACCCAGGATCCAGTCGCCCGGAGCCGCCTTTTCCACCTTGGCGCGCAGGCGCTCGCGGAACTGGTCGAGTGATTTCACGCCCACGAGGTCTACGTTCAGCGCTTGGGCTCCGCCTTCCGACAGATGCACATGCGCATCGTTGAACCCCGGCATCAGGAATTTTCCGCCTACATCGATCACCTGGGTCTGGGGGCCTTTGAGTTTCAGAATTTCCGCGTTCTCGCCGACGGCTTGAATACGATCGCCGCGAACCGCGATGGCCTGGGCACGCTTCATGGCCTTAAAGGCCGAGACTTCCGCAACCCCGGTGTAAACGTTCGCATGAATGAAGATCTTGTCGGCTCGGGGAGGCGCAGGCGGCTCTTGGGCAAGAGCCAAGCTCGGAGTCAAGAGAAAGCAAAGGAAAAACTTCATCATGCACCGACCCCCGCCAACACCAGCAAGGTGAGAAGGATTCGCTTGAGGGCCACTTCCCGGCCGGTGCAATCGAACCATTCCTGCAAGGTGTGGGCCCCGCCGCCGGAACCGCCCCCGCCAATCGCGATGGCCTCGCGTCCCAGGGATAGGGGAATGTTGGCGTCCGTGGAGGCACGCTGTACCTGCGCGACGTTGCCCAGATGGCTATCGACAGCGCGTAGAACCTCCAGAATGCGGGCCTTGGAATCCAATTCACCTGCGGGACGATCCCCGATCACGACCACTTCGTAGGTCAACGCGTGGGCTTTGCGAGCCGCGAGGACCCTCGATTCAGCGATGCGATGCTCGGCTTCAACCGCGTGATCAAGCGACAGGCGCAACGAACTCTCCAGGCGCTCCAGCTCGGTGCTGGAGGTCGAGCGCAGATCCACCCGCATGCTGGCCGATTCGGGAATCGAATTCACCGATGTTCCCCCGCGAATCACACCGATGTTGAACGTGCTTTTAGGCGCGGAGGAAACCGGTGTCTGACAGAAGCGCTCAATCGCGCGCGAAAGAATCACGATGGGGTTGGGCGCGCCAAAATCGCTCCAGGAGTGTCCCCCCGGGCCGCGCACGATGATCTCAAAGCGGCGGCTGCCCAGAGCCTCGGCCACGATCGTATCCGAGCCCGCTCCGTCGAGAATCAGGCTGTAGGCGATCGAGTCTTTCCAGCGTGGTGTGGCAAAGATGTGGCGCATGCCGCGCAAATCGCCTTCGCCTTCTTCCCCCACGTTACCAATGAACAGAAACGGCATGGTGTGGCGCACGCGCGCGGATCGTAATAGCGCGGCAATGGCCAGCATGGCCGCTACCCCGGCACCGTTATCCGAAACCCCCGGCCCATAAAGCCGCGTGCCCTGCTGGCGAATGTTGAGCGGGGTTCCGGCGGGAAATACCGTATCGATGTGCGCGCTCAGAGCAATGTAGCGCTTGCCAAAACCGGGATGAACGCCGAACACATTGCCCACGTCATCGATGCGAACGTCGTCGAGGGCGAGCTCGCGAAAGCGGTCCGCCAGCCAGGCGGCGCGGGCACCCTCGCCAAACGGGGGAGCCGCGATGCGAGCCATCTCCAGTTGCCAGTGCGCTAATTGCGGTTCTTGCGCCCGAAACCAGTTGAACGCAGACCGCACTTCCGGCGAGGCGGACATGCGCGCGACTTCTTCGTGGACCGAGGGACTGGTGTCCGACACTTCAGGGCGGGAACCGATCGGCATGGGCTCGTTCGCGTTATCTTACAACGCGCAATGGACCGGCCGGGTTGCTTTCGCAGGGTCGCACCATTACGGTCGTGACACGAGATTTGGGTTCGGTGCAGCTTCAGTGCTGTGGCCGTGCGGCGGTCACGCACGCCAGGATTTCCGCGTCACTAAGCGTGTGGTCGGACTGCTTCGCCTTCGCGAACACGCGATCCACGACCTCGTCCGTCACCGGAATGCCACGCCGTTCCAGCCAGTAATGGACGTTGGACTTGCCGCTCATGGGGCCGATGTCGATGACCTGCTCCAGGCCGAATACGTGCGAAGGCACGCCAGAGTACACCGCATTCGCCAGTTCGACATCGTTCTTCTTGAAGGCTTTGACCAGTGCCGCGGCGTGCACCCCGGTCGCCGTGCGGAACGCATCTTCTCCGACGACGGGATAGTTGGCGGGAATCGGAATGCCCGTCGCACGAGCCACGGCCACGCAATAGTCCTTGAGCTTGGTGAGGTCCTGCTGGTCCCAGGGCGCAATGCCCATCAGTTTCAGGTTCACGAGCATCAGGTCCATCTGCGTATTGCCTACACGCTCACCCACACCGAGAGCCGAAGCATGCACGCAATCGGCCCCAGCAACCAGGGCCGCTATCGCGTTGGCGACTCCGAGTCCGCGATCGCAGTGGCCGTGCCAGTCAACGCGAATTTTTTCTCCCGACGGCTTCACGATTTCCTCGAGCGCGAAGCGCACCAGAGCGAAAGCACCCATCGGTGTCGCGTGTCCCGCCGTGTCGCAGAGCACGATCGCCTTCGCGCCGCACGAAATGGCTGTGGAGTAGAGCTTGCGCACCATCTCGGGATCGCAGCGCGTGGTGTCCTCGGTGACGTACATCGGGTCGAGGCCAAGTTGGACAGCGAACTTCACGGCCTTCTCGGTGGTCTGGAGCAGAAAATCGTTGGTCCAGCCCTCGGTGTAACGCCGGATCGGGCTCGAGCCGATGAAGGTCGCGGCCTCAATCCGCAGTCCGGTCTTCTGAGAAATCTCGGCAATCGGACGAATGTCGTTCTCATGCGTACGCGCCGCGCAGTTGGCGCGGATCTTCATTCTGTGATTGACGATTTCGCGCGCAAGGGCCGTGACGTGCTCTACCGCACGCGGTCCCGCGCCGGGCAAGCCCAGGTTCAGAGAATTGATACCCAACGACTCCATCAGGTGAAGGATCGCGATCTTGTCCTGGATCAGGGGATCGCGAACGGAGGGTGATTGCAGGCCGTCGCGGAGCGTCTCGTCATTCAGCAGCACTCGCCCCGCAGGCCGCAGGGACTTTGGGTGGCTGGTGTTCCAGTCGTAGATGAGGTCGGAAGTCTTCACAACAGTCGTCAGTCTTCAGTCGCTAGTCGTCAGCAAATCAGAGATCGCTGGGGATCGCCGTTGGGCCCTGCCGTCGGTCCTCGGTCGTCGGTCGTCGGCTGAAACACCGGCGGTGAAGACCTATGGGTTTGCTGACGACTCGCGACTGAAGACTATTTCTTCTCTTCCTTCGGCGGCAGCGTCAGGCCGAAGACTGAAATCTGACCCTCGCCCGCCACGTTGATTCCATTCGCCGCTTCGGGGTTGGGCAGGTACAGGGTCTTGCAGGTTTCGCAGCGATACACTTCCGCGTTGCGCCCCCACGCCTTTTCGATGCACCCGCATTCCTGCTCGACGGCGTCGCTGGCGTAGAACCAGCGCTTCAGATGGCCGCCGCAGTATTTACCCTTCTCATCTTTTTCGTTGCAGGCACGCTGGCCCACTTTCTTGACCTTCACCTTGTGCTTGGGAAGCTGCTGCGCAGCATGCGGAATCGTAGTTTCACCGGCTGCCAAGAGAAGTCCTCACTTTCACCCGGAGTGGCCCCAGAACGCGGGCGAACTGCTTTCATTCTACTTGAAGGAAATTCACCGTCCAAGAAAGTACCGCCGGCTACGGCCCGGAGCGCAGTCACAGGGTTCCGCAGGCCGTCGTAAGATCTTGCCCTCAGCTTGGCGAAGGGGCGTCCTCGTTCTCACCCCAGGATTGCCCTAAACCTTGCGCCCAGTCAGCACACCCGCAGACCGCAGGGCTCCGCGCACCCGACTGGTAATCCCGCGTGCGAACTGCATATCTACAAAAGCCTCCATCTGCCGCGTGAACGCTTCTCCATAGCCGTACCACCAAACCTTCTTGATGCCGGGCACACGGTCGCTATCGAGATACTTCGGCCAGACCATTTCTTCGAGGCCGAATCTCCCATGCACGCGCCCCAGGCCGCTTGCCTTCACCCCCCCATGAGGTGCTTCACTGATGCCGAAGCACGAAATCACATCGTTCACCATCACCGTGCCGGCACGGATCCGACCGGCGATCGCTTCGCCTCGTGTGCGGTCCCGCGTCCACACGCTGGCGGCGAGACCAAAATCTGAATCGTTCGCCAACTGCACGGCTTGCTCCTCGGAGTCAAACGGAGCGACCGCCAGCACGGGTCCAAAGGTCTCCTCACGCATGATCCGCATCTCAGCCGTGACGTCCGCCAGCACGGTGGGTGCATAGAAATTCGGCCCAAGTTCCGGCAAGCGCGACCCACCGGTGAGTAGGCGGGCACCGTCCCGAACGGCCTCGTTGACCTGGCTCTCCACCATTCGCAACTGACGTTCGTGGATCATCGGCCCAACGTCAGTTTTCGGATCGAGCCCGTTGCCCACCCGGAGTTGCTGAGCTTTCGCGACGCACAACTCGAGGAACTTCGGATAAAGGGAGCGATGTACATAGCAGCGCTCGACCGAAAGGCAAGCCTGCCCGGCATTCACGAATGCACCCCATACGCCCGCACTGGACGCCACTTCCAGATCGGCATCTTCGAGCACCAGCATCGGGTCCTTCCCGCCGAGTTCCAGAACGACCGGCAACAGCCGAGTTGCGGCCGTCTGCGCAATACGCTTGCCGGTTGGCACGCTTCCTGTGAAGATCAGTTTGTCGATCGCAGATTCCAGAAGCGCCGCGCCGGTCGCGCCCTCTCCCACTACCACCTGAAAGATTTCGTCAGGCACGCCCGCTTCGCGCAGCAGTTCACGCAGCTTCAATCCCACGAGCGAAGTGAACTCCGACGGCTTCAAGACCAGAGCGTTACCAGTGACTAGCGCTGCGAGAGCGTCGACCGCAGGGATCGAGAACGGATAGTTCCAGGGCGAGACGATACCGATTACGCCATAAGGCTCCCGCACGATCCGCCCGGCCTTGGTCTTCATGGCCAGACTGCCGTGCGGGACCGGTTGATCGCGCGAAAATTCGTAGGCAGTGTCGATCAGGAAACGCGCCGCATCGAGGACCACCAGCACCTCGGTGAGCAGCGCCTCGACATAGGGCTTCCCGGCTTCTTTGGTGATCAATGTTGCGACATCGGACTTGCGCTGGTGAAGCTGCCGCTGAAAATTACGGAGGATCTCGATTCGCCGTTCGACGCCGAGAGCTTGCCAGGAGGGCTGCCGAGAACGCGCTTGAGCGACCGCCACGTGGACCTCTGCGGCCGAAGCGCACTCCAGTTCGGCGAGCACTTCGCCGGTGGCGGGGTTGGTCGAGGCGACCTTCCCGACGCGTATTTGCAGATCTGTAGCCATATGGCAATAAAAGTTTACGCGGGCAGGAGTACCCGCGCCAAAAATGTAGCGCGGGAGTCCCGTCGCATGTCCCGAGGGCGTCTCGCTCTCGCCGCGACACGAAAGCTAATATTCCACGCTCACCAGACAAAGCCCGCTGGCTGGCGCGGTTGCGCCCGCGGCAGAGCGGTCTTTCATCTGAAGAATCCGGGAGATGTCCGAAAGCTGCAGGGTGCCCTTACCGACGAGAATGAACGTCCCCACCAAATTGCGGACCATGTGGTGCAGAAAGCCCCGTCCACGCACGGTGTAGACCATTTCCTCTCCCGCCCGCTCGAATTTCGAAGAGAAGATCGTCCGCACATTCGATAGGTCGCGGCCTTCCTGGTTCCGCTCGGGGTCCACCGCCGCAAAAGAAGTGAAGTCGTGCTCACCCTCCACCTCGCGCGCGGCATCCATCACAGCTTTTTCCACAAGCGGATACGGGAAATGCCACACATACCTCGCCAGAAAAGGCGGGCAAATGTCGCCGCGGTAGATGCGGTAGCGATAGGTTTTTGCCTGTGCCGACTTGCGTGCGTGGAAGTCCGCAGGCACTTCCTCGACCTCGAGGATGCGAATCACCGCGGGCAGCACGTCATTCATGGCGCGAAGAAAATTCTGGGCTGGGATCAGCGACTCGGTCGCAAAGTTTGCCACTTGGGCCAGGGCATGAACCCCGGCATCGGTGCGGCCCGAGCCCTGGGGTAGAACATTTTCGCCGGTGATCCGTCCAATCGCTGACGAAAGCAGGCCCTGAATCGTGGCGGTATCGGGCTGAACCTGCCAGCCGGAGAACTCGGTGCCGTCATAGGCGATGGTCAATTTGAGATTTCGGGGCACGATTGTTTCGAGTCCTCGGCCAGCGGCCTTTCATCTAAGCGACTTGCGCAAGGTTTACAAACTTTTACCCGTTTTTGCGTGGGATCGAGGAGAAACCGCAAACCCCCTTCGATATACTAAAAAATTCCCTGGTGGACTGCGGGATTTTTTGGCGCTCCGCCCGGTTCAGCCGCTCAATCAAGGAACCTTCCAGGCCCGTCTTGCGTATTTCTGGAAGCCGGCTTCGACGGCCAAGCCGTGCCCGCGATCAGATGCAATTGATACCAGAAAGCTTTCATGGATGGAGAGATGCGAATGCAACTGCCCTGTCGGAAGTCTTTTGTTAGCCTTTGCTGTTTGTTCACGATCGTATTAGCGCTGGCCGCAGGATCCTCGGCGCAGAGCGATGCCTCCGGCTCCATGCCGCAGGCGCCTTCGGCAACCAAGGCCGCACCTTCCGCGCCTGCCAAGCCGTTTGTCGTGGGCGAATACGCCAAGCCGCGCACTCATTTTCCCAACCCGATCGCGCCCTACGAAGAGCGGCGCGTCGCGCCTCCGAGCCTCACGAACACCCCGCGGCTTGACCAGTTGATGCAGAACGGCAAGCTCATGCTCTCGATGAACGACGCCATCGCATTGGCGCTCGAGAACAACCTCGACATCGCGATTTCCCGTTACAACCTGAGCATCGCCGACACCGACGTGCTGCGCACGAAAGCGGGCGCTACCTTGCTCGGCGTGAACACGGGCGTGGTGCAAGGCACTCCCGGCGGCGGCGTAGGTGGATTCGGCGGCGCGACCACAGCCAGTGGCGGTGCGGGCGGAACGACGACCGGTGGCGGCGGAGCCGGTGCCGGAACGCTCGGTATCGTCAGTTCAACCCTGGGCCTCGGATCGCCAATAACGTCGTACGATCCCATACTGACGGGGACGATACAGCTCGATCGAAATCGAATTCTGGGGACAAATCCATTCTCCAGCCCGGTTACGAGTCAGAACACGAACACCTATGACTTCGGTTATAACCAGGGATTCATGACGGGCACGGACTTGAGCGTCGGGTTTAACAATGCTCGTACTACCAACAACTCGACGTTCTCTACTTTCAGCCCGCAGCTGAACTCCAACTTCCGCGCTCTGGTCACTCAACATCTATTGCAGGGGTTTGGCTTCCTTCCTAACAAGCGGTTCATCATCATTGCCAGCAACAATCGCGAACTCACCGACGTCGCTTTCCGCCTCCAGGTCACAACTACGGTTGACCAGATTCAGAACATATACTGGGACCTCGTCAATGCGTATGAGAACGTCAAGGTGCAGCAGGACGCGCTCGCACTGGCCGACAAAACTCTGTCGGACAACAAGAAACAAGTGCAGATCGGGACGCTGGCTCCCATCGAAATCGTGCGCGCTCAAAGCCAGGTAGCGACCAGTCAGCAGGCCTTGATCGTCGCGAAAACCAACCTCGAGCTGCAGCAACTTCTCATGAAGAATGCTCTCAGCCGAACCGTTCAAGATCCCGCTCTCATCGATGCAGAGGTAATTCCGACCGACACGATGCGCCCGGTCACGAACGAACCCGTGGCGACGAGCCAGGATCTGGTTGGCGATGCGCTGGCCCATCGTCCAGAGCTCATCGAGTCGAGGATCGACCTTCGAAGCCGCGAGGTCAGTATGAAGGCGGTGAAGAATGCCCTGCGCCCAAGTGTGGATCTGTTTGCATATTACGGCGGAGCGGGCCTGGGTGGATCCCAGAATCCCTTCAATCTTTGTGCGAATCAGAACCCCGTCAAGTTCGGTTGTGCCGGCCCAGGTAATCCCGTTGGGACAACCGAAGTTCCAATCGCTCCAACGATCAGCTACGGCAGCACGCTCAATCAATTGGTCAATTCAACGTCCCCCGACAAAGGAGCCGGCCTGAGCATCAACATTCCCATCCGCAACCGCACCGCGCAAGCCAACCAGATCCGCTCGCAGCTGGAATTCCGCCAGGCCCAGCTCCGCCTGCAGCAGGTGGAAAACGAAATCCGCATCGAGGTTCGCAACGCACAGTTCGCCCTGCAGCAGAACCAGGCGAGCGTCGCCGCCGCGCAAGCTGCGGTCGACCTCGCCCAGGAATCGCTCGACGCCGAGCAGAAGAAGTACGCCTTGGGTGCCTCGACCAGCACGCTCGTCCTGCAACAATCGAGCGCGTTGACGCAGGGCCGCTCCAACTTGGTGGCCGCGCGCGCTGCTTACGAGAAAGCACGCGTGGAACTCGACCGCGCTACCGGACTTCTGCTCGAGCACAATGGAATCGACCTGGCCGACGCGCAGACTGGTGTGGTCTCCAAGCTCCCCAACGTGCCCTACGTGATTCCGCGTTCGGAGGTGAAGCCGGAGCCCGTGCCTCAACTCCCAACGCAACCATTGCCAAACAGCCAGGCTCCGGATCAAGGAAATCCCGTGCCTCAAACACAAACGCCGCCGCAAAACTAGACAAGCATTTTCCGTTGCAGAGGCCCGGCTGTCACTCGGCAGCCGGGCTTTCTGGTTTCGAATTTCTTGTATCCTATTGCCTTTAGCGAGAGTCGGTATCCAATACGGATCCCTATTCGGTGCAGATCCCTTCGAGGAGAAGGATTGAACTATGAGAATCGCAAATGACGTCACTGAGCTGATTGGCCACACTCCGCTGGTTTACTTGAGTAAGGTCACGGCCGGATGTCATGCGAAGATCGCAGCAAAACTCGAAAGCTTCAATCCGTGTGCCAGCGTGAAAGACCGCATCGGCGTCAGCATGATCGAAGACGCCGAACGCAGCGGCAAGATTCAGCCGGGAAAGACCGTCCTCATCGAGCCCACCAGCGGCAATACGGGGATCGGCCTGGCTTTTGTCGCAGCGGTGAAGGGCTATCGTCTTTTGCTGGTGATGCCCGACACCATGAGCCTGGAGCGGCGCGTGCTCCTGCGCGCCTTTGGCGCGGAGCTGGTCCTCACACCTGGGCCCAGCGGGATGAAAGCGGCCATGGCAAAGGCCAACGAAATCCTCGCCAACACGCCGAATGGGTACATCCTGCAGCAGTTCGCCAACCCGGCGAATCCGAAAATTCACTTCGAAACCACCGGCCCGGAAATCTGGGAAGACACCGATGGCAAGGTCGACATTCTCATCTCGGGAGTGGGCACGGGTGGCACAATCACCGGAGTGACCGAGTACATCCGCCCGAAAAAGCCCGGCTTCCGTGCCATCGCGGTCGAACCCAAGGACAGCGCCGTGCTCTCGGGCGGACAACCCAGTCCGCACAAGATCCAGGGCATCGGCGCAGGCTTCATCCCGGAGATCCTGCGCACCGACTACATTTCTGAAGTCATCCAGGTTTCGAATGAAGATTCGATTGACATGGCGCGGCGCCTGGCAAAAGAAGAAGGACTCCTCGTCGGCATTTCTTCCGGAGCCGCAGCGCTGGCCGCAATCGAGGTTGGAAAACGGCCCGAGAACGCCGGCAAACTGATCGTGGTCGTGCTTCCCGACTTCGGCGAGCGCTATCTGACCAGCGTCTTGTTCGATCCCCTGCGCAAGGAAGCGATGGAGATGACGACGGTCGCTGTCTGATTCGCACGCAATGATCGGCTTCTGGCAATCCGTTCGGGAAGACATCGCGTCGGTCTTTGAAAGCGATCCGGCCGCGCGCTCCTATCTGGAAGTCTTGCTCTGCTACCCGGGACTGCACGCACTGTGGGCTTACCGCGTCTGTCACTGGTTCTGGAACCACAACTTCCGCCTGCTAGCCCGGTGGCTGTCGCAAGTTTCGCGTTTGTTTACAGGGATTGAAATTCACCCCGGCGCGCAGATTGGGCACCGCCTGTTCATCGATCACGGCATGGGCGTCGTCATCGGCGAGACCAGCATCGTGGGAGACGGAGTCGTTCTCTACCAGGGAGTGACACTGGGCGGAACCGGCAAAGAAAAAGGCAAGCGTCATCCCACCATTGGCAACGACGTGATCATCGGCTCGGGAGCGAAGGTCCTCGGCAACATCACGGTCGGCAACAACTGCCGCGTCGGCGCGGGGTCGGTCGTGCTGCGCAGCATCCCCGACAACTCCACCATCGTCGGAGTCCCCGGTCACATCGTTCTCCGTAACGGCAAGCGGGTGGTTATCAGCGATCCGAAAGAGATCAGCGATCCGATGTCGGACGTGTTCGCACGCCTCGCTGGCGAAGTCCATCAGATCCGCGAGCAGCTGCAACAGCACACCCAGGCAAACCTTCCGCCCGAACCAGTCTTGACTATCGACGAAGAGTGGGACACATACGCCGACGGCGGGGGAATCTGACGCCGCGCACCCATCGTCGAATATGATTTGTATCATGACGCCTGGCAGAATGTGATTCGTATCATGGCGCGCCGCAAAGCAGTGTTAGGGGTGTGCCTTCAGGCGCTGCGCCTGATAACCGCATACTCGCCAGCCCTTGCCTTCTCGTCCGGCTCAACCCGCGTCTCCATCCACGTCCGTGAGACAATACGCGCTTCCTGACCGTGATCGTGATCTGACCGCATGACGCTTTCCGTCGCCATCGTAGCCCAGGACGAAGAAGCGAACATCGGCCGCACGCTCGAAAGCGTGCGCTGGGCCGACGAAATCGTCCTGGTCGACTCCGGCTCGAAAGATTGCACCTGCGAGATCGCCCGTGGATTCGGGGCTCGCGTCATCGTGGAGCCGTGGCGCGGCTACGTCGCTCAAAAGCAATATGCGGTCGAACTCTGCACGAAGGACTGGGTGCTGCTGCTCGATGCCGACGAGCAGATCAGCCCGGAGCTGGCCGATGAAATGCGCCGGGTGCTCGCCAATCCGGGCGACGTCAATGGCTTCTGGCTACCGCGCAAGAATCTCTTCTTAGGCCGCTGGATCCGGCATGGCGGCTTCTATCCCGACCTCAAGCTCCGCCTGTTCCGCAACGGCATGGGATCCGTCACCGGCCATGACCCTCACGACCGCTGCGAACTGAAGCCCGGCGTGCCCCGGTGCACCCGCCAATTCCAAGGCGCCATGGTGCACTACACCTATCCCACGCTGACGTACTACATCGGGCACATGAACCGCTATTCCTCGCTGGGAGCGGAACTGGCCGCCGCGAGCGGGAAAACCACTTTCAGCATCGCCGACATTGTGATGCGACCACTGGCGACCTTCTTCTACAACTACGTGGTCCGCCTGGGCTTCCTGGACGGCCGCGAAGGCCTGCTGCTGCACCTGTATCATGCCGTGTACGTTTCCTGGAAATACGCAAAAGCATGGGAACTCGCGCGCAACCGCGATGCCGGGAACCGATGAGCCTTCAGCCCCGTACTCATCCTTGAGAGGTTCTCTGGTGCAAAAGCTTCGGCGCTTCATCCTCGTTTGCTTGTCTCTGAATCTCCTGCCGAGCTTCACCGCCGGGACACAAACTGGGACCACTGACCGAATCCGGATCTCATTGGACACGAGCGAAGCGGAAGCAGTGTCCGCCATTCTCGACAAGAAGGCGGCAGGCTGGACCGTGACCGACGCAGAGTGGCAGAAACTCTTCGCGACCGAGCCCTACCAGCGGCTCAAAAAGCGCGAAGCTTCGATGCATCGTGAATTCACGGACGAGGATTTTACGAAGTTTGTCCTCTCTGACGAGCTCGCGAAGCAAGCTGCCGAATTGCGCAAAACGCTCGACGACTGGAAGAAAGCAGATCTCACCGCCGCAGCACAGCGTGTTCTCCCTTACCTGCCGGCGCAGGCCCGGATTCGCGCCAAGGTTTATCCGGTGATCAAGCCCAAGCACAACAGCTTCGTGTTCGAAAGCAGCACCGATCCTGCAATCTTTCTGTACATTGACCCGGCGGTTACGCGCGCAAAGTTCGAGAACACGGTCGCTCACGAGATGCATCACATTGGCTTCGCCAGCCTTGGAGATGCGATGGACGCCAACCTCGCCGGCCTCCCGCCGGCAACAAAATCTGCCGTGGAGTGGATGGGCGCTTTCGGCGAAGGCTTTGCTATGCTCGCAGCCGCGGGCGGCCCCGATGTCCATCCCCACGCCGTAAGCACTCCCGAGGAGCGCGCTCGCTGGGACCACGATATGGCCAGCTACCCCGCCGACCTGCATACCCTCGACCAGTTCTTCCTCGATACCCTGCATGGAAAGCTGAAGACAAAAGATGAGATTGATGCGAAGGCCCATACCTTCTTCGGAATTCAGGGTCCGTGGTACACGGTCGGCTACAAGATGGCGGTGACGATCGAAGAGCAGTTTGGCCGCGACCGCCTGATTGAATGCATGACCGACATCCGGCAGCTTCTGCCGACCTACAATCACGCAGCCGAGGCGAAATCCAAGAAGAGCGGCGAAGCTCCCCTGCTGTGGTCGGCGGAGCTCATCCAAGCCATTGAGCAGAAACACTAGCCGACCAACCATTCGGTAGGCGCATTCTTCCGTGCCTTGTTCCCATCGGAAGGCTCCTCTATGATCGATTGCAGAGACGTGGGGAGCCATGCCCGATCCAAAGAAGCCATATTCCAAGCCGACAGTAGCCGAGAGTCCGGCCAGCGACGTGTTCGAGGGACGCCATCCCTCGGCGGGTGAAAAGCATTGGGCCGAAAAGACTCTCGCGCCCACCCTCGAGAAAGCGCCTGAGAAACCGATCGGCGCGCCCACGGGCACGAACCTCGACGAGAACGGTCACGCCCGCTTCAGCACGATCTCGAACGTCCCCGTGCGGAGGCTCTACACGGCAGCAGATCTCCCCGAAGATTGGAACGCAGACGGGTATCTCGGCTTCCCCGGCGAAGCGCCCTTCACGCGCGGCATTCACGCCACCGGATATCGCGGCAAGCTGTGGACGATGCGCATGTTCTCGGGTTTCGCGTCACCGGAGGAAACCAACAAGCGCTACAAGTATCTGCTCGAGCATGGCGGCGGCGGACTTTCCGTGGCCTTCGATCTCCCCACGCTCATGGGTTACGACTCCGATCATCCTGCCAGCGAAGGCGAGGTCGGCAAGTGCGGCGTGGCGATCGACTCGCTCGAAGACATGGAGATCCTGTTCCACGGGATCGATCTGGAAAAGACCACTGTATCGATGACCATCAATTCTCCGGCCAGCGTGCTCTGGGCGATGTATCTGGTCGTCGCCGAGAAACAAGGCGCGGACTGGAAGAAAATTTCCGGCACGATCCAGAACGACATTCTCAAGGAGTACATCGCGCAGAAGGAGTACATCTATCCGCCGGCGCCGAGCATGCGCCTCGTGGTTGACACCTTCGAATTCGGTTCAAAGTTCACGCCGCGATTCAATACCATTTCGATCAGCGGCTACCACATTCGTGAAGCCGGCTCGACGGCGCTTCAGGAACTCGCGTTCACCATCTACGACGGCGTCGAATACGTGGAATGGGCGCGCCGGCGCGGGCTCGATCTCGACGAGTTCGGCCCACGGCTCAGTTTCTTTTTCAACGCGCACAACGATTTCTTCGAGGAGATCGCGAAGTATCGCGCCGCGCGCAAAATCTGGTACCGCCTGACCAAAGACCGCTTCGGCGCGAAAAATCAGCGCACCTGGCTGATGCGCTTCCACACGCAAACGGCCGGCGTTTCCCTCCCCGCGCAGCAACCCATGAACAACATCGCCCGTGTCGCTTTGCAGGCGCTGGCGGCGGTGCTCGGTGGAACGCAATCGTTGCACACTGATTCCTACGATGAAGCGCTGGCACTGCCGACCGAAGAAGCCGCACGCATTGCCCTGCGCACCCAGCAGATCATTGCCTACGAATCAGGAGTCGCGCACACCGTCGACCCGCTGGGCGGATCGTATTTTGTCGAAAAGTCGACCCTCGACATGGAGCGGGGCGCGTTTGACTACTTCGGCAAACTCGACCAGATGGGCGGCATGGTGAAGGCGATCGAGCGCGGATATCCGCAGAAGGAAATCGCCGAGGCGTCGTATCAGTACCAGCGCGCGGCGGAAGCTCGCGAAAAAGTCGTCGTGGGCGTGAATGAATTCACCATCGAAGAAGAACCGCCGCACATCCTCTACATCGACGAGACTGTGGCACGCCAGCAGAGCGCGAAGCTCAAGGCGCTCCGGTCGCGCCGCTCGAACGAAGAAGTGCAGCGCCGCCTGGACGCCTTGAAAAAAGCCGCAGGGCAAGAGCCCAAGGCGGGCATGAACGGCACGATCTCCTCCGTCAACACGATGCCGTATATCGTTGACGCCGTGCGCGCCTATGCGACCGTGGGTGAGATCTGCGAGGCACTCCGCCAAGTGTATGGGACGTACACGGAAGTGAGTGTGACGTAGCTGCCAACGTTCGCGCCATTGTCTACTGCAATAGTACGATTCGCCGGCCATGCATTTCGAGGTCGTCGGCGACGTTACTGGCATCGAGACCATAGCCGCGGGAACTAGGCTTCGGGAAAGAAAGCGACTCTGGAAAAGCATATGGGAAAGGCGGGTGGCGCAAGAAGAAGGGGCAGGCGCAGGTGTGCTTGGCCGACGGCACGATTGTCCGAGCGGAAGTTCAGCGGTACGAGGCTCACGGAATCGGAAGCAAAGAATTCAAGAGCAAGCGTCTCCTCGACTGAGATGAAAGAACGAGGGCACCAATTCGTCCTCTGCGTCGGAAACGACGAGAATCCTGCTGCACTCGAGCTACGCAAGATATACGAAGCAACCCCCGACCCGAAAGCTGCGAAGCTGAATCTGGTGAGGATCATTGATGAGTCCGGCTAAGACTACCTCTATCCTGTGGACTTCTTTCTCCCGATCAAGCTGCCGCTAGGTACGGGACGGGCGATTCTGCGTGCGACAGGCTATTCCGAGGGCGTGAGCCTGTTGTGGGTCAGTGCTGGCCGGTAGTCTTCGAATCGCTTTTCCACCCTAGCGTTCTCCGAGTTTCTGTGGTTCAAGTCCGACGTCAAACACGAACAGCCTGAGGTTTCTGTCTTGACTGACCTCCTTCGCGAAGCCCAGCGCCGCGCGGAAGCGTACCGATCAGAAATCAGCGAGCGTCGCGTGGCGCCCACTCCCGAAAACGTCGCTCGTCTCGAGCATCTTGCCCAACCCCTGCCCGACGCACCGACCGACCCGGTCGAGGTTCTCAGGCTGCTCGACGACTACGGCTCCCCCGCCACAGTCGCCTCCACCGGAGGCCGCTACTTCGGATTCGTCACCGGCGGCTCCCTTCCCGCCGCACTGGCCGCCACCTGGCTGGCGTCCGCTTGGGACCAGAACTGCGCCTTCCGCATTATGTCGCCGGTCGCTTCGCGCTTGGAAGAAATCGCCTCCGATTGGCTGCGCGATCTGTTCGGTCTCTCTCCGCAAGCGGGAGTGGGCTTCGGCACTGGTGCCACCATGGCCAACTTCGCCGGCCTCGCCGCAGCGCGTCATGCCTTGCTCGCCCGTGCCGGCTGGAACGTCGAGGACCAGGGGCTGTTCGGTGCACCTGAGATCCGCGTCATCGTGGGGGAAGAAGTACACATCTCGCTGCTCAAGGCGCTGACGCTGGTGGGATTTGGCAAGGCTCGAGTGACCCAGATCCCTGCCGACTCTCAAGGCCGCATGCGCGCGGAAAAATTGCCGCCACTCGACGACCGGACCATGGTTTGCATTCAGGCAGGAAATGTAAACACGGGAGCCTTCGATCCCGCGGCTGAGGTGTGTGCTCGCGCACAGGAAGCGGGAGCATGGGTCCACGTGGATGGCGCGTTCGGTGTGTGGGCTGCCGTTGCTCCAGCCCGTGCGCATCTCGCGGCTGGAGTCGCAGCCGCCGACTCAATCGCGACCGATTGCCACAAGTGGTTGAACGTTCCCTACGATTGCGGACTGATCTTCGTGAAGGACGGAACTCATCTGCGCAACGCCATGACGTTCAATGCGGCTTACCTCGAGGCCACCCCGGAACGCGAGCCATCGCACTTCACGCCCGAAGCTTCACGCCGCGCTCGCGGAGTCGAAGTGTGGGCCGTCCTCCGCTCACTGGGACGAAAAGGTCTGGTCGAGATGGTCGAGCGTAACTGCCGCCAGGCGGCCCGCTTTGCCGAGGGTCTACGCTCAGCGGGATTCTCAATCCTGAACGAGGTCGTCCTGAACCAGGTACTGGTTTCGTTCGGCACGCCCGAGCAGACGCGGCGGATCATCGAGGAAATCCAGCGCGACGGCACCTGCTGGTGCGGCGGCACCGAGTGGCAGGGACGCATCGCCATGCGCATCAGCGTCTCCTCGTGGGCGACCACAGACGAGGACGTCGAGCGAAGCCTCGGCGCGATGGTGAGGATCGCCAGGGGGGTGCTGTCGGGCAGATAACTTCGCGCCTTGGATCTACCCTGCCCTTCCGAGTCTGTTGGAGGTCGCAAATTGCAACCTCAAACGCCGGCTCTCGATAGAATTCCAAAATGCCCAGTCCCAAATCCGCACTGGTGGTTCCGGTCGAGTCCCGCATTTTTGTTCAGCGCGGGCAAAAAGTCATCCTGGACAGTGACCTCGCGGAGCTTTACGGAGTCCCGGTCAAGCGCCTCAACGAGCAGGTGAAACGCAATCGGGAGCGCTTCCCGCAGGATTTCATGTTCCAGTTGAGCGCTGAGGAGGAGCAATCTTTGAGGTCGCAAAATGCGACCTCAAAACGCGGCGGCCGCCGCTACCTGCCCTACGCCTTTACCGAGCACGGTGCCATCATGGCCGCCACTGTGCTCAACTCCGAGCGGGCGGTGCAAATGAGCGTCTTCGTGGTCCGCGCCTTCGTACGCCTCCGCGAAGTGCTCGCCACCAACCAGCAACTGGCAGGCAAAATCGACGAACTCGAGCGCCGCCTCGATACCCACGACGCTTCTATCCAGGAGTTGATTGAAGCCATCCGGGAGTTGATGGAGCCCGCGCCGGCCTCGGGCCGCCCAATCGGCTTCCAGCTCCCGGCCGGGCAAAAAGAGCCTTAACCGGCCCCGGTCCGGAACACACTCGAAAAACGCCCGACCCTTGTTTCGTTTTTTATTCGCCATCCACGCGATTTCGTGATACACCATTGTGGCCATGCGAAAAGCCATCAACCATCTGAAGAAATCCGACCCGACCCTGGCCGCCATCATCTCGAGCGTTGGCCCCTGCCGCATGGAATACGGCGAGCCCACTTTCCACAGCCTTGCCGAGTCCATCCTCTACCAGCAGCTCAACGGCAAGGCCGCGGTCACCATCTTCAAGCGCTTCACCGATCTGGTAGGAGACCCGGTTACACCCCAAGGCATCCTGAAAGCCACCGACGCGGAATTGCGCGCAGTGGGACTCTCCAAGCAGAAGGCCACCTACCTGCGCGATCTCGCCGAGAAGACCACCGCCGGGCTACTCGAATTCAAACGCCTGGGCGAACTGCCTGACGACGAAGTCATCCGCCATCTCACCCAAGTCAAAGGCGTGGGGGTGTGGACTGCGCACATGTTCCTGATGTTCACCCTTCGCCGCCCCGACATTCTGCCCACCGGTGACTACGGCATCCAGGCGGCGATGAAGAAGCACTACCGCAAACGCAAGCTGCCCAAGCCGCCAGTCATGGAGAAGATCGCCAAGCCCTGGTCGCCGTACCGCTCGGTGGCGTGCTGGTATCTGTGGCGCAGTATGGACATCAAGACGATGTAGCTCCTCGAGCGCGGGCGCCCTCGCCCGCGCTCTCTCTACCCAGGCCCCGAAACCGTTCCTCACCATGTCCTTGCGCTTCGAGCCCCGCCTTGTGATTAAATGACACCGTGCCAAGCGATCAGAAAATCCGCGTGCTGGTGGCCAAGCCCGGCCTCGACGGTCACGACCGCGGCGCCAAGGTAATCGCGCGCGCGCTCCGCGACGCCGGCATGGAAGTCATCTATACCGGCCTGCGCCAAACTCCTGAAATGGTCGTCAACGCGGCGTTGCAGGAAGATGTGGACGTCATTGGGCTTTCGATCCTTTCCGGCGCACACAACGCCATCGTTCCTCGCGTGACCGACCTGCTGCAGCAGAACAAGATGGATGACGTCTTGTTGCTGGTGGGTGGCATCATTCCCGATCAGGACATCGACGGGCTGAAAAAAGCCGGCGTGGCGGCGATCTTCCAGCCGGGCACGGCCATGGACGACATCGTGAAATTCATCCGCGAAAACGTAAAGCCACGCGGGGTCCCGGCCTCGTAATCATGTGCAAGATAGTTGCTCTTTTGCGCTAGCTTCATTCCCAGACTCCCAAGGTTGCATACCCCCAGACCCTTTCAGCCCATGACCGACTCGACTGTACGTTTACGGGACACGATTGCACGCTCTATTGGCCCCGCGCCCTGGTATTGGCAGACGTTTCCCGGACTCACCTCGCAAGCCGGGCAACGCTTCGAGTGGCGTCACCATGGGCAGGAGGGGCCGCTGGCATATGTCGTAACCCTCGCTCTCGCCCAGCAACCCGACCACACGCTCCTCGCCCTCAATACCTATTGCCGCCCTTTCCTGGTTCCGCCGTCGCAGCTGGGCATCTGGTGTCCCGAGGGCCGGCACCTGCGCTTCACCAGCTTCGACCCGGATTCCCTCAAGACCTTCGATTTGGCTGAAATCGCAGGATGGTTCAAACAGTCCCCGGATCGCATCTATTCCCATACGACTCCCGTGGCCGAGTTTGGACTACCGCTGGACCTCGGCCCGGGGGTGCACAAAATCGAAGTGCCACCGGAATTTGCGGCGGTCGAGGAACTGATCGTTCCCACCAGCTACAAGGCGCTTTCCCACGACGATCCGGCATTTGCGCTGTTCGTGGTCTATGCCCATGCCGGATTGGTCGAGGTGCTGCCGCAGCGGTGGTTTACGGCGGCCCAGTACCGAGTGGGACAGCAGTGGATTCCGCGGGCCGCCCGGGACCCCGAGTCGCACCGGATCATGGGTGAATGCTTCGGTGTGGGCACATTCCTGGTGGAAGAAGACGGTTGCCGATTGGAACGCTGGTTGCAGAAAACAGGATCGTGAACCTCGGAGGGGGAAGACGTCGCATGCGCAGCTGGGCACAGATCGCGACAGGAACCACGCTGCTGGCCGTCCTTGCGTCTCCCTTCCCCGCCTCAGCGGGCGGCATCTTTGCTCCCTATATCTTGCATCCCATCCGGCACAAACTTACCGACGAGCAGATCTCTAACGCCGACAAGAGCTTCGCAGCCGCTGGGGGAAGCCGCTCTGACTTCGAAGCCACGGCCCACGATGGCATCGTGCTCCGCGGATGGAAGGTGAGTCCCGCCCATCCCAACGGCGACTGGGTTCTGTTGTTTCACGGCCGTTCCCAGAACCGGCTATCGACGTTGCCATACGCGAAGTTCCTGCTGAGCTCCGGCTATGGCGTCATCATGATGGACGCACGCGCCCACGGCGAGAGTGGCGGATCAATCGCGACATACGGCCACCTCGAGCGCTACGATTCGGGCGCGATTGTGGATGCGCTGGCCGCGCAGGAAACCGCGCGCCACATCTACGCGCTCGGCGAGTCGATGGGCGCCGCGGTCGCTCTCCAATCAGCCGCGGTTGACCCTCGCATCGAGGGCGTGGTCGCCGAAGGATCGTTCTCGAACCTGCACGAAGTGATGTACGACTACGCGGGGCTGCGTTGGAACGCCTTCCTCGGCAAGACGCTTTTTCGGCCCGCGGAAATGCTCGCTGTGCGCGAGACGGAACGACAAGCCGGATTTGACTTCGATGAGGTGTCGCCCGAGAACTCGGTCGCCCAGCGCAGTTTTCCCGTGTTGCTGATCTGCGGCCTGAAGGATCACAACATCCCCCGGCGCCACGCCGAGGCCATCTACACCGCGGCAAGGGGTCCGAAAGAACTCTGGCTTGTCCCCAGCGCGCGTCATCAACAGGCCATACAAGTCGCGCCCGCCGAATTTCAACGCCGGGTTCTCAAGTTCTTTTCCTCGAGTTATCCTGCGCTCACACGTGCCACCGCCCCCTACTGACACCCGCCTGGAACTTGGGCACTTCCCGCGCTATTCCCTCTTGCGATTGACTTCCGAAGACGGCACCAATCGTCTGACCCGAAGTTCGGTGGAGGCGCTGGCGGGCTTGGTGGGCAACCTTCGGAGTACAGGACAGCCGGTCATCCTCACCGGTAATGCACATTTCTTCTCCGCCGGCGCTGATCTTGCGGAGATCCGGGCTCTCGACGGCCACTCAGCCTACGAGTTCGCAAAGATGGGCCAGCACTTGATGCTCGCCATCGAACAGTTCCCGGCGCCGGTCTACGCGGCGATCCACGGCTATTGCATGGGCGGCGGATTGGACCTGGCCCTGGCCTGTCATCGCCGCATCGCGTCACCGCACGCGGTGTTTGGGCATCGAGGCACGGCGCTGGGACTGATGACCGGGTGGGGGGGTACTCAGCGGCTGCCCCGACTCGTGGGCCGAGCGAGGGCACTCGAAATTTTCGCGGCCGCGGAGAAAATTCGTGCGCCGCAGGCTCTCGCGATTGGTCTCGTCGATGCTCTTGCGCAAGACCCCGTCGGCGAAGCGATACAACACATCAACAGGGCGTTCCCTGTCTGACGGCCGCGGTTTGCGCCTCCGCACGCGGCTGGTATACCGTAAACAGTTTGCACTTAGCGACCCATGGCAGACCGTAATCAAGCCTCCGAGTCCAACGCCTCCACCAGCCTCTTGCCGTCCCGGATCGACCCCACTTCGGCCCGTTTCGAGGCCAATATGCGCTTCATGGCCGACCTGGTTTCAGGCGTGCGCAACGAAGAAGAGAAAATTCGCGAAGGAGGCGGCCCGAAGGCCATCGAAAGCCAGCACGCCAAAGGTCGGCTCACGGCTCGAGAGCGCATCCAGTTGCTGGTCGATCCCGGCACTTTCTTCGAACTCGGCAGCTATGCCGCGTTCGGGATGTACGAGGACTGGGGTGGTGCCCCTTCCGCCGGAGTGGTCACCGGGCTCGCGCGGATCCACACCCGGCTGGTGATGATCATCGCCAACGACGCCACCGTAAAAGCGGGCGCGTTCTTCCCCATGACGTCGAAGAAAGTCATCCGCGCGCAGAACATCGCCATCGAGAATCGCGTTCCGACGATCTATCTCGTCGACTCGGCCGGCGTCTTTCTTCCCCTCCAGGAAGATGTCTTCCCTGACACCGACGACTTTGGCCGCGTGTTCCGCAACAATGCGGTGATGTCGGCCCTGGGAGTCCCGCAGATCGCCGCCATCATGGGAATGTGCGTGGCCGGAGGCGGCTATCTGCCCGTGATGTGCGACCACGTTCTGATGACCGATGGCAGTGGACTCTTCCTTGCCGGCCCCGCACTCGTGCAGGCTGCGATCGGGCAAAAATATACGGCCGAGGAATTGGGTGGCGCCGCCATGCACGCCTCGATCAGTGGCACCGTCGACTATCGTGAACCAAACGACGAAGCCTGCATCGAGCGTATCCGCGCCATGGTTGAAAAATGGGGATACCGCCGCCAATCCCCCTGGGACCGCAAGCAGCCCGTCGAACCGGCACTCGCCGCCGAAGAAATTTACGGCATCTACGACCCTTCGCCCGCGCGGCCCTACGACATGAAAGAGATCCTTGCCCGCATCGTCGACGCCGGGCACTTCGACGAGTACAAGCCCGAATACGGCAAGACACTGGTGTGCGGCTACGCCCGAATTGGGGGTTTCGCGGTCGGCATCGTCGCCAACCAGAAACTGCACGCGCAGCAGACCGACCACGAAGGTCACAAGCGCATGGAGTTCGGCGGCGTGATCTACACCGAATCTGCCGAAAAAGCCGCCCGCTTCATCATGGACTGCAACCAGAACCTGATCCCACTGGTCTTCTTTCACGATGTCAACGGCTTCATGGTCGGGCGCGACGCTGAGTGGAGCGGCATCATCAAAGCAGGGGCGAAGATGGTGAATGCCGTCTCAAATTCGGTGGTTCCGAAGATTACCGTCATCGTGGGCGGATCGTTCGGCGCCGGCCACTATGCCATGTGCGGCAAGGCCTACGATCCGCGCTTCGTGTTTGCCTGGCCCTCGGCGAAGTATGCCGTCATGAGCGGAGATTCCGCCGCGGGAACGCTGGTGGAGATCAAAATCAAGCAACTGGAGCGCAACGGAAAGAAACTCAGCGACGAGGAGAAGAAAGCGCTGTATGAAGCGGTGAAATCAACCTATGACGAGCAGACCGATCCGCGTTACGGAGCCGCACGGTTATGGATCGACAAGATCGTCGACCCGGTCGAGACGCGCGAAGCCATCACGCAGGCGCTGGAAGCGGCCGCGCTGAATCCAGACGTGCCCGAGTTTAAGGTTGGGGTCTTGCAAACATGATGTATCGGACTATCGGGTAATTGAGTCATCGAGTAATGGGTTGCCATAACGCGGAATCGAGATGATTGGCAAGCCAAGCAGAATTCTCGTCGTTGTCGGGATCGTCTGTGTTGGGAGTGCGCTGATTTGGCAAAACCATTCGTGGGTGGTCTACGAATTAACGCACCTTTCGTCGAGCATGATGAATCGCAGTTCCGGGAGCGGTCAAGCGTGGGAACTTGTTCGGAACTTCGTCGGCTGTGCGGCCATCATCCGCCAATGAGCAATGTCCTTACTTCTTGTCGGGACATTTGCTCTACCGCGGGCCGTGATCTCGATGGGCGGTCACGTGGGACGTTGGCGGCGGGACTAGAAGACATGGGTCCTTCGCCAAACGCCGCCCAGATTGATGGCGTGGTCTGGATGCTCACATATCCCGATCACCTGATGGTCCTGTGAGTTACAACCGAATGGCCAACCCGGTCAAACTCGTCGAGTGTCCCCGCGATGCCTGGCAAGGGCTGAAAGGCCAGATCCCTGCCTACATCAAAACGGACTACCTCAAAGCCCTGATCAGTGCCGGCTTCAAGCACATCGATGCAGCATCGTTTGTTTCGCCCAAGGCCGTGCCGCAGATGGCCGATTCGGAGGAAGTGCTGAAGGAACTCGATCCACCCGATGACGTCGAGATCATCGGCATCGTCGTAAACGAAAAAGGCGCCGAGCGGGCCATCGCGACGCAAGCTATTCGGACCCTGGGCTTCCCTTACTCGATCTCACCAACGTTTCTGCAGAACAATCAGAAGCAGACACTCGAAGATGCGATCGAGGAACTGGAAAAAATCGAAAAGAAAGCCGATGAGGCGGGCCTCGACGTGGTCGTATACATCTCGATGGCCTTCGGCAACCCCTACGGCGACGTGTGGAATATAACCGAGGTCGTGGAAGCCGTCGGACTGCTGGAGTCGGAAAACGTTCATGCCGTTTCGCTGGCCGATACGGTGGGCATGGCCGGCCCCGATCAGATTCGTGAAGTCGTCGCCGCTGTCCTCGAAAAATATGGTTACCTCGAGATCGGGGTGCACCTGCACAGCCGGCCCGAGCAGGCAGTCGAGAAGATTCTGGCGGCGTATGATGCCGGCTGCCGCCGCTTCGATTCCGCCCTCGGCGGCCTGGGCGGCTGCCCCTTCGCGCAGGACGCGCTGGTGGGAAATATCCCGACCGAGAGAGTGCTGGAAGCGCTGGCGCAGCGCAACGTCCCACCGCCGATCACGCGCCCGCTCGATGTGCTGTTGAAAGCAACGGCGGGAATCGCGGCAAAGTATTCTGAGTCGTCGGCCGCGGACTGACGACGGGATAAGAGAGTAACGACGGGTGCACTACAACACACTCCAACTCGCATACGACGGCGGCATCGCCACGGTCACGCTGAACCGCCCCGACAAGCGCAACGCGATCAGCTATGAACTCGTTCAGGAGCTGCTGGCAGCCTTCGAAGCGGTGGCCAAGTCAGAGGCGCGGGTGCTTGTTCTCACCGGCGCTGGCAAAGCCTTCTGCTCGGGCATGGACCTCGAGAACCTGAAATCGCTGATCGGCCGGAGCCCCGAGCAGAGCGTGGAAGATTCGCGCACCATGGCCCGCCTGTTCCGCACGCTCTACGAATTCCCAATGCCGACCATTGCTGCAGTGAACGGGACCGCGGTCGCCGGAGGGACCGGGCTCGCCACTTTGTGCGACTTCACACTCGCAATCCCCGAGGCCAAGTTCGGCTACACCGAAGTTCGCATCGGCTTCGTCCCCGCCATCGTCTCGACATTCCTGCTGCGGCAAGTGGGAGAGAAAATCGCGCGCGACCTGCTGCTGACGGGAAGACTGTTCGACGCCGAGGAGGCACTGCGCATCGGCCTGATCACCGAAATCGTTCCCGCCGAAGCCCTCATGAAGCGCACGGCCGAACTCGCCGGACAGCTTATGGAAAACAGCCCTGGCTCGCTGCTCTATACCAAGCGCCTGCTCAGCGCAGCTGCGCGCGCCGAGTTGGACGCACAGATCGATGCCGCGGTCCGCGAGAACGCTGCCATCCGCTCCACCCCCGATTTCCGCGAAGGCATCACGTCGTTCCTCGAGAAGCGCAAACCCAAATGGAGTTCGCAATCATGAGCGAACCCCGGGCCAGCGTGATCGGCGAGACCGCAAAGCAGCCGGTGATCGTCAACGAAACGCGCATTCGCGTCCGCTACGCCGAAACCGACCAGATGGGCGTCGTTTATCACGCGAACCACTTCATCTGGTTCGAGGTTGGCCGCGTCGAACTTCTGCGGCAACTGGGCTTTTCCTACAAAGACATGGAGCAGCAGGACAATTGCTTTATCGCAGTCGTCGACGCTCGCTGCCGCTACAAGTCGCCAGCCCGCTACGACGACGAGATACTGGTGAGGACGTGGCTAAAGAACATCCGCGAGTCCGCGATTCACTTTGGCTACGAACTGGTGAGGATCGAAGACGGCTCGCTGCTGGCCGAAGGAGAAACCACTCACATCGTCGCCGACGCCCAGATGCGCAAGACGACGTTGCCGGAGAAGTATATGAACGTATTTCGGGAGGCCGCGGGAAAGTAAGATCTACCACGGAGTCACAGAGACACGGAGAAAGAAAGGTTAGAGCTTGAAGCTGGACACACGAAAGTCAAGACTGGGAACTGACAACTGAGAACTGATCTTGTGAATGCTCTCCACATCAACGGAAACGATCTGACTCTTGAAGCCGTACGCGAGGTGGCCTGCGAGCGCCGCCCCGTCCTGCTTCTCCCCGAGGCCCGTGAGCAAGTGAACGTAGCGCGGGCTGTCGTCGACGAACTTGTCGCCAACCACCAGGTGTCCTACGCCATTACCACGGGAGTCGGCAAACTGAGCGATGTCCGCATCGCTGGTGAACAGATCCGCGAATTGCAGGTCAACCTGGTGCGCTCGCACGCGGTCGGAGTCGGCGAACCGCTCTCTATCCCCGAGACCCGCGCCATGATGCTGCTGCGCGCCAATTCCCTGTCCAAGGGATACTCCGGCGTGCGCGCCACCGTGATCGACACGCTCTGCGAACTGCTCACGCGCGGAGTCACGCCCTGGGTGCCGTCCCAAGGAAGCGTGGGGGCCTCCGGCGATCTCGCCCCGCTGGCGCATCTCGCTCTGCTGTTGATTGGTGAGGGAGAGTGCCACGACAACAAAGGCGGACGAATCGCCAGCGCGGACGCCCTAAGAGCCGCCGGCATCAAGCCCGTGATTCTCGAAGCCAAAGAAGCCGTGTCGCTCATCAACGGCACGCAGGCGATGCTGGCGGTCGGAACTCTTGCGCTGCTGGCCGCCGAGACGCTGGTCGATTCCGCCGACGTGATCGGCGCCATGGCCTGTGACGCACTCAAGGGCACCGACGCCGCCTTCGACGAACGCATCCACAAAGCCCGCCCCCATAGTGGACAGATCGCCACCGCTGCCAACCTGCGCAAACTCCTCGAGGGCAGTGCCATCCGCGAGTCGCATCGCGATTGCGGCCGTGTGCAGGATGCTTACTCGCTTCGCTGCATGCCGCAAGTGCACGGTGCTGTGCGTGACACGCTCGCCCATTGCCGTATGGTCTTCGAAACCGAAACCAACTCCGCGGTCGACAACCCGCTCGTGTTGCGTGATCCCAAATCAAAAGACAACGACGCCGAGGTGATCTCGGGTGGAAACTTTCACGGCGAGCCGGTCGCGTTCGCGCTGGACTTCCTGGGCATCGCGCTCAGTGCGCTGGCAGGAATCAGCGAGCGCAGGCTCGAGCGCATGGTAAATCCCGCGCTGAGCGAAGGCCTCCCGCCGTTTCTCGCCCCCGGCGCTGGCCTGAACTCGGGCTTCATGATGCCGCAGGTCACCGCCGCCGCCCTGGTCAGCGAAAATAAAGTTTTGGCTCACCCCGCGTCGGTTGACTCAATCACGACCTCGGGGAACAAAGAAGACTACGTCTCCATGGGCATGGCCGCCGCCATCAAACTGAAGAAGATCGTCGAGAACACGCGAAACACACTGGCTATCGAGGCCATGGCCGCCGCCCAAGCACTGGATATGCTTGCGCCTCTGAAGAGCTCGAAACGCCTCCAGCAGGCACATGCGGCGATCCGGGCGATTTCCCCGAAGCTCGAGAAGGATCGGGTGATGTACCAGGACTTCGCACGAATCGCTGATGTGATTGCAAGCGGGAAGATCGCGGGGGTAGTGCGTTAAGAGCTTTTTCATCACGGAGAACACAGGGCATAGAGAACGATGAAGATTGGGGGCTGTCATCCAATCATTTTGGTGAGCTTGTGAACCTTAAAAGAATTGAATTTCAATTTGGAAAGGCACGGACTGCGGTGTTTATGGGCTCTGGAACGGCGCGGCAAAGGTTCGCGCAGCTACACCGGATTGAGGATGAGTACTCCAGCAAGCTCGCCATCAACCTCGTCTAAAGTCGGAACTCTAAAGGCGTATTGCCGAGATTCTGCTGGACATGAGCATTTCGCAAGGACGGACATTTGCCACCTGTCGTGCGCGATTCAATGCCATAGCGAAGCCCGGATACACGGATATTGAACAAACGGGCTACTATTACCTGATTTATGCTCTGACGGCGCTAGAGAGAGGACATACCAGGTCGCTGACGGCCTCACGAGTAAGATGATTTTCGAAATGCGACGTTCGCTGCGTCGCCGCCGCAGTTTACTCGGGCGTTAACTGCTAGGTCATCTTGCACAATTGCAATACAGGCTTCGGCCCGCGACCTCGAAGCATTGAAGTATCCCGATTGCTCTGACTGCCGCTCCGTTTTTTCTCCGTGCCTTCGTGTCTCCGTGGTGGATTTTGATTTCAGCTCGCCTTCGCCCCACTCCCATCCAGCCCCAGCTCCCCCGCGATCCCCCGCATGGCCTCAATGCAGAACGCAATGTGCGGCTCCAGCTCGACGCCGAGATCGGCTGCCCCGTTCACAATGTCCAACCGGTTCACGCTTCTCGCGAAGGCCTTGTCTTTCATCTTCTTCTTTACCGACGGCGCCTCCACTTCGGCCAGTGACTTACCCGGCTTCACTAGCGCACAGGCCGTGATGAATCCCGCCAGCTCGTCACACGCAAACAGCGCCTTCTCCATCGGCGTGTCGCGGGTCACGCCCGTGTACTCGGCGTGCGACATGATGGCCTTGCAAATCTCCTCCGGCCAGCCGCGCTCTTTCAGAATTGCATTCCCTTTGTAAGGATGGTCGTCGAGACTCGGATACTGGTCGTAATCGAAGTCGTGCAGCAAACCGACGATGCCCCACGTCTGCTCATCGCCGTCAAACTTTTTCGCGTACGCGCGCATGCACGCTTCTACCGCCAGCGCATGTTTCCGCAAACTTTCTGACTGGGTGAACTCAGTGAGCAACTCCCATGCTGCCGCTCTCATATTGATTTCATTCACGTTCTGATGTACCTCACTGATCTTGTGCTAATTCTGTGCTTAACTGAGCGCGTACTTCCGAAGCGAGGTTCCAGTCATGGAAACGCCGGTCATAACGATTTTCGTTCGCCATTCTAAAGGCTGTAAGTATAGCGGAGATGAGTTTTGCAGGCGGTGCAATTGCCGCAAGCATTTTCGCTATGGTTTGTTGTCTTGCGTGCAGATTACAGCTTGCAATCATGATGGATACGGAAACGGGCGAGTTTACGGAGAAGACGCTTTTGCACGAGGGGAATACAGTTCGTGAGTTTTACGCAGCTTTACAAGTAAGGTGGTCGTGGGCATGGAAGCCACAGGAGCCATGCAGTGGTTCCTGGAATTAAATATAAGAATTGTCATGCTCTGGAGCACAAACCCCGCTATGCCGATGCCACATTCAAGCTGGCAGAGTCTCTAAACAAACTCGGCAAGAATGAAGAAGCCAGGCAAGAGTCTCAAGCGTATTTGGAGAGTCAGCCAAACGGGACGTACGCCGACCGTGCGCGGGCTGCACTGGAGCGCCCGTCGAAAGTTTCTGCAAGTAAGACCTAGGTTGTCGCCCGCTTCGCAACTTGCCGATCTATTTCGCGCTGCCATGCGGCCTCTGCTTCGTCCTGCCTTCGCTCATGTTGCCTCACGATCGTCTGCATCCGGGCCTTAGGTTGTTGTACTTTAGCCGGTTGTCCAACTGGCCAGATTTCGCCATGCTTATGTACCATTTCGCACGAGCATCAGCACTGCGCGGGAATATACTCACGTACATTCCTCCCCAACTTCCCCCGCGAAGTGGGACCACTAGGAGATTCATCGATGAATAAGTCTCTCGTTTTGCTGTGCGCGTTCGCACTAGCGACGACTGGTGCCGTAGCACAGAACTCCAGCGGCACCGGGTCAACCAGCAGTGGATCGGCCACCCAATCGGACGCTTCCACTTCCACCACTCCTACTCCTAGCACCACTCCTGCTCCTAGCAAGGAGCAGGCCGGAGACGTGCAAAAGAAGCAAACGAGCAAGACAAAGAAAGCACACCTCAAGAATGCTAAGAGCAGCCCCGCAGCCCCTTCGACGCCCGTGAACGCTACTGGCGAAACGAATCCGAAATAGCTGCCTCGTGGATGATGGGCTGCTCTGGGGAGCGGCCCTTTTTTATTCTTGATAGTCCTCTCCTGACAGCAGCGCGCTCGCGTTCGGGCAGATCAGATGCGTAAACTGGCGAGCGGTTTGATACGCAAAGATGGCGACAGCCTCGTGCTGACTGTGCAGGGGAAAATTGCTCTGACCACGTAGCCCGTTGCGTCAACTGGCGTGACTCCCGATTACACTCATGATGCGTGCTCGTTCACGCTGTTCAGGAGGGGGGCTTTATGGTCCGAGAACGGCTACTGAAAATTCTCCTGGTGTTAGTGGGTTTGCTTTTTTCGGCTGCCATTTATCCGGCTATCGGCGGCTTATCGCACCCAGCAAGTTCGGACACGGGCGACACGATGATGATGGCCATCTATTTCGCGCTCGGTATTTTTCTGCTCATCGCGGTGCGAAATCCATCGGAGCATGGCAGCCTGATCGCCTTCGCAGCGTGGTCGAGTTTTGCCCACGCCGCGATCATGTCAGTTCTGGGCCTTGAAATGCAGAGCGACCGCGCAGGATTTCTAGCGGGCGCTGCCGTGCTAGTTGTGATTGGTGCAGCCCTCATCGTGCTGGCTCCCAGAAAACAGTCAGAACAGCGGATCGCTGCACCCGCAGCGTAGCTGATGTCATAACGACGTCGGCCTCACAATGACCCGAGTAGACCTTTCGGTCTCCCACGGAAAAGGCTCGGGACGAAGGAGGTCGAGATGAGTTAGGCATCGAGTATCGGGTAGGACATCCGGCCAAGTCCGAGCTAAAGAGACGCGAAAGCAGAAGCACGATCGGCGAGATGCAGGTTTGCTGTTAGAACTGCTGGTCGAGGGTCGATTTCCCGAGATCTGGATGCCCTCGAGCGTCCCAAGTTCTATCCATACACCCAGTGCATATGCCACTGGAACGGTGAAGTATGTCCCACACTTACAGAAAAGCAACACCAAAGTCCTTGACGGTGTCGGCTTCGTTAGAGATGTTGAAACATCCCCTTTACACTCATGTCCCCTCAGAGCGCTCTGAGAGAGGGTTCCCGCACCAATGTTTGGGCATCGGGCATTGCCGCGAACGGCCCGTAGTGGAGTCAGGAAAGGGGGGCTCGGTATCCGAGCCCACAACATCCCTAGCAGCCGAAACGGGGGAGCAACCTGCTGTCCTGAGGCGTTACTTGAGTGATTTTGGGTCCGAGTGGTTCTTGGGGCTTTTCTTGTCGAGAAGAGCTACCAATTCCTGTGCGCAGGAGGGGGTCCTCACTCGGCCTAGAGCAATGATGTCCTTCGCATTTACTTTTTGACCGTACAGCTTCTCATTGGCCCCGCCGTCCGAGCGTAGCGTTGAGCCTTCGAGCGAGATCCCGGCGAACAAACCTTTGGCACGAGAATAGGAGAGAATCTCAGCATTCATCACGACGTCAGTGGCTGCTTCACTGGAGCGCCCCTTAGGTCCGGCGGCGGCGGAGGCATTGCCACCAAGTTTGACCTTACTGCTCAGCAAGGACCGCGCTCCTTTCGGGTTCATGACTAGCAGTACGAAGTCTGTAGCTTCGCCACCTAACTGGAAACCAATGTTAACTCCCTCAAGAGCGTACATGGCGGGTGGACCCCACGGACCGCTGTAGTGTTGTCCGCTGCGGCAGATCATGACGCCACGTCCAAAGCTGCCACCAATTCCGAACGCGCCTTTCTTAACAGACGGCAAAATGACCAAGCACTCCGCCTTGTCCAGCAAATCCTGTGGAAGGTTGTCGGGGATGTTGAGAATTTCTTTGAGCACCTCCCCCGATTCTTTCACGCGCTCCTGTTCCTTGTGACTGTCGGCATAAGCTAAAGGCACAAGAACACAGAGCAACAGCAATATCGCAACGTTCCTCATGAGCCGTCTCCTTTTTCAGAATTGCGGGCCCGGTCTCCCCCCCGCTCCTCACGTCAGTCGCCAACCGCCATTATGGTCTCGCGCTCGGAACATGAGGAATTACGGAAGGACTTGCCCCAGAAGTACACTGGCTGGGCGGGCACCTGCATTTTGCAGCCTGGACTGGTTGTGTGGTCCGGCTGCCTGAGCACATTCGGTCGGAGTCGAGACCGTGTACATTGGCCAAAAAGTCTCTATACCACAGAAAATGCCGCCCCAGAGCTGGCTGGGGTCAAGGACTGGGTGGCTCGGGCCCCTCGGATAAACTATTTTCCTGAGTTTCCTTTTGATAGAACTCATTGACCCCAAGAAGCGCGAACAAACACCGCAACTATTGCTGCAACCGTGAGCCAGAGCAAAGATCCAAATGACAGCCCCACAAAACTCACGCAGAGTGCGGGATCAGAGATGAGCAGTCCGATGATACCGATAACGCATCCCAGCAATCCGGTGGCGTAATAGACAGGACGTCGGAACAGGCTGGCGAGAGGAAAGAAATGCAGCCCGACGATAAGGGCAATTACAGGCGCAATGGACTGTGGGCGGTGCGCAGCATTGAGGAGCACGACGGCCAGAAAAATCGCCACTCCCTCAATGGCAGTGACCCAGCCGAAGCGCTTTCCGGTTTGTCTGCTGATTCGGGATTGCTCTGCCGTAGGTGGCGGGGCATCGCTGTACTGGCGCGTGGTTCGGATCATGATTCCGATGCCTGCGGCCAATGCCATCCCAGCCACTAAAACTCCCACGCGCAGAGACACCGGCGACGGTCGTCCCCCATAGAGCCCTAACAACAGCCAAATCGCTCCAAAGAAGAACATGATGGTTGCGCCGAACGTCATTCCCGTTGCGGAGTCCATACCACGGTACCGTCCGCGCCATGCTAGAGGCGATGAAAAAGCAAGTCAACGATAGCGAACGAGTTGACTGCCCAAGGCGAAAAATCTCCATTGCACTCATTGTCCCGGCTTTGATGAAAGCGTGCTTCTGTGCATTCCCCAAAGTTGTCCATACAATTTATCGGTTGTGGAGCCACGGAATTCCTTTCCCCCTCCTCCGCCCCCCAGATTTTTGTGCTAATTTGTGCTACCGATATGCCTAACGTGCCTTTGGTGCATTTCCGGCCTCTTCAAGAATCGTTAACTTGTATGTTTACAACAACGATACGACTACAGTTAGTAAACCTCACGCCTCGGCTCGATCTTTCATGCTCCCTTTCCTGTTTTCTCCGGCTTTCTGCAACATCTCTTTAGTTCTGATGAAGTCTCTTTCCAGTTTTGTCCGAAAAATCCCTTGACATCCACAGCCCGCGTGCTCCAGATTACCCTGAGTTATTGGAGCCTGACCACCGGCTCCGCGGAGTGCCTCCGCTCTGGCAGCTCCCACAACCTAGATGGCCACGACTCTTGCCCCGGTTGACTCAAGGGAAGTCGTTCGTTGCGACCACTGCCTGCTTGTTCAATTCCGTACAACCAATGATCTTTGCCGCCGCTGCCACGCTTCGTTAGACGAAGAGGAGCCGGAAATCGTACCACCGGTATCCATGCCGGCGGTCGAGCCCTCGCACGGTCACGGACGCGGGCATCTGAATCTCGCGGCCTCCATCCGCGCCCTGCGCCTGCGCAATGGACTGAGCCAGCGCCAGCTCGCGACCCGCATGTCCGTACCGCGGACCTACGTGTCCAAGATCGAAAACGAGAAGGCCACACCCACGCTGTCGTCGCTCGAGCGGTTGGCGCGCGCGCTGGAAGTTACCGTGCCCGATCTGCTCACCGGCGGCGAGCGCAGCCGGCAGGAAGAGATTCGGGACTTGGTGCAGGATCCCTTCGTCGCGGAGATTCTGCCATTCGTGGCGCAGCTGAACGGGATGCAGATGTCGAGCATCCTGGCACAGATACGCGACCTGACAGTCCGGCCGCGCAGAACAGCCTAGAGATTGGTTTTTTTGCGGGTCGCGAGTTTGGGAGCGGGGCTGACCTGCTCCGAATGCGTGGCCCTCGCTAGCGAGTTTTTTCCGGGCAACCAGCCAACTAGACGCCGAGGTCTCCGAGACCTCGGCTTTTTTTATAAGTGTAGTGAGGATTTGATCAGCGCGAGCGCCTGCCGGCCAGCAGAACATCAAGCCAGCGCGCCAACTCCGCCTGCTTCTCGTGATGGTCAGCTCCCGCTGAGCCGTTAACACTCAAAACAGCCAACTGGTGAGCCAGGACCTGCACCGCGAGATCGTGCGGTAGATAGACAGCATCCTTGGGCAGGACCACCTCCCAGGTGTCTGCGTTGAGCCGGCGAAGATCCCACCGCTCAGGCTTGCCAGACTTCCGCGGATGAGCTACGCGTCCAACCACCATTTCCGTTGACGTCATGCGCAATTCCACCCAACCGTGGCTGCCTATCCGCTGAACCCTGGTCACCTGAAAATTCTCGAAACTGATCATCGGCGACGTGAGCTGAAACAGATCGGCGGCCTCAAGAGCTTCAGCAGAATCGCGAAACGATACCAACAGGGCATCGTGCACCTGCTCTGGACGCGGTGCGACCGATCGAATCACAACCACGCCGGGCGGGGAGACGAGTGGGCGAGGAACCGGCTGAGATCCGGAACTGTCGTCCAATGGCTCTTCGGGGGTGGCGGATGCCGTTTCGGCGGGTAGCCTTTCGATGGGAGGCGTGCTGCGCACCTCGGCCGGCTGCAGACTTGCGTCACGGCTTGAGGCGGCCACCACCGAAGCGGGGCTGCGTTTTGCGTAACGCAAGAAATGAGGGCGACCGCGCCCCATCCAGTACGCCGAATCGTAGTTCTCCACACCGAACCCGGACCGCAAGGCGCTAAAGAAAGTACGCTGACGGGGATTGACCACGATACCGGCGTGACCGCGCCAGACGATCAAATCGCCAGCCTGCGGCCGCGCGACTCGCTGAAAGTCATCCGTTCCCATGTAGAGATCGGAAGAACTCACGTACGGATAGGGAAATCCAGCCCGTTCATAGATCGTGTGGACCAGGTGGGAGCAGTCGGAATGCGCCTCCGCGCGCATCGCGGGAGCACGCGATTCGAGGGCTGAACTGAGAATGGCGAGCCCCTCGTCCGGGCTCAGAGTTCGCGTGCCCGCGCTTGGTTTCGATGCTATGGTGGGCGGACGGACAGTTTGCCGGGGCCGGGCCGTGGACTGCGCGTGGGCACACAGGCCCACTCCGCAAAAAACAACACACCACGCCCCAAAATCTCCCAACCGCATACCCTTGTTGTAACGTCCGGCTTGCTTCCCGCACAGGTCACCGTGGTGCAATGCGGGCCAAGCGAACTCCTCCCCGATCCGATGCACTTTTGGCCTCATGGGGATGGTGCGAACCCGAGCCTCAGATCTAGTTATTAGGCGGTTCCAGTTTCTGTCTGGGTGGCGGAGGCGGAACATTTGTGGCCCCGCTCCCAGTCCCCTCGCTGGCATTCGAATTGGCCATCGCCTCCAGGTCCGCCGACTTGTACTTCGACTCGTCGACGTACCCGTGGATGTGGTTCTTGGTAATGCTGTTAATCACGAGTTCCACCGGCTGCTTGCTGTCTGGCGAGTAGAAGAATACAGGCTCGTAAAGATTCACGTGCTTTTTGGAAAGCTTCACATCGTCGACCATCAGCTCCAGGTCCGCAAATTGGTGCTTGGTATCGGCCTTGCGTACTCGCAATCCCACGGGGCCGTGGCGGCGGAACTGGTTGTCTTTCTCCAGATCAAACTCGTAGTACTTGCGTTCGCCCTTCTTCTCGAGGAGCACGAGTTCGTCGTGCGTCCGGGCGATGGAACCCTGCAATTCCGTGCGCGCGTTGCCTAAATCCGTGCGGTTCGCTTCGATTTGCTGTTGCTGTTTTGCGAGCTCAGTGCGAATTTCTTTCCATCGCGGATCCTCGGCCGGACGCCGGTGAGTGGCGGAGTGTCGAGCGGACGTGTCCGCGTGTGCGGCAGCGGAAGTGGAAGCCGGTTGGTTGGAGAGTTCGTTCACGCGATTGCTTAGGGCCGTGACCAGACTGCGGGTCGAGTCGAGAGAAGTCATCATTTCACTTCGTTCTGCGGTGAGTTGTCGTACTGCCTTGTGCTGGCGGTAGCCGTAAACGGCTGAGGCAGTCAGTCCGGCCAGAATCAGCAGCACAACCGGGCCCCAAACGCGAGGTGGAAGGGCTTTGCGGGGGGGCAGTGATGTAGGAGTGGAAGGCACTTCGGCAGACATGGGAGGTCCTCCTGGCGAGCTTTGGCAGCAAGTTTGGCTCCAAGCTAAGCGGCTCAGAGTCAGACACTTGCCTATTCACAGCTGGGACAAAACTTCCCTGCTCGCGGAATTTGTTTCCGATCCGACTCACCGCCCTGGGTCGCCGGTGAGGCGCCGGCCCGGCCTGAATCCGCCTCAAGGATCGACTCATCTATGTGCCATGTATCCTGATTTCAGCAACAACTTCGTGTCTCTGACCGCCGATTCGGGGGGACAGGCGCCCCCTGTAACCCATTCTGTATCAGACGATTCCGCGCTGCTTGACGCCTACTCGCAGGCCGTGACGCGCGCCGTTGAACGGGTCAGCCCCTCGGTGGTGAACATTGAAGTGCATCAATCTGTGCGCCCTGCGCGGCGGCGCCAGCCCCCGGAACGGTCCGGCGGAGGCTCGGGCTTCATCTTCACCCCGGACGGCCTCATCCTCACCAACAGCCACGTCGTACACGACGCCACCCGCATTGAGGTGACGGTGGCCGACGGCCGCAAGCTACCCGCCCGCACCATTGGCGATGATCCTGCCACAGACCTGGCCGTGATCCAGATCGAAAGCGGAGGTCTGACCGCCGCCGGCCTCGGCGATTCCCAGAAGCTGCGAGTTGGGCAACTCGTGATGGCCATCGGCAGCCCCTACGGATTCCAGTCAACCGTGACCGCGGGGGTGGTGAGCGCCTTGGGGCGCTCGCTCCGGTCGTATTCAGGGCGCCTGATCGAAGACGTCATCCAGACCGACGCCTCGCTCAACCCCGGTAACTCCGGAGGCCCGCTGGTCGCCTCCGACGGTCGCGTCGTCGGAGTGAACACGGCCACGATCCTGCCCGCACAAGGCATCTGCTTTGCGATCGGAATCAACACGGCGAAGTTCGTCGCTAGCCGCCTGCTCCGCGATGGTCGCATCCACCGTAGCTACATCGGAGTGTCGGCCCAAACCGCGCCCATCCATCGCCGCCTGGTCCGCTATTACGACCTGCCCAAAGAGACAGGCGTAATCATCCTCGCCGCAGAAGCCAATAGCCCGGCTCAGCGCGCCGGCTTGCGCGAGGGCGACGTGATCATTGCGCTCGACGGTCAACCGGTCGCTGGCGTGGACGACCTGCACCGCGTGCTGAGCGACGTTCGCGCCGGAGCAAGGTCGGACCTGATTGTTCTGCGCGGGACGGATCGCTTGCGAATCGGAATCACGCCAGAAGAAGCGCGGTAGACGTGGCGCCGGAGTCCCGCCGCTTGTCGCGGGGCAGTCACGCTCCCCGCTTGTCATCTTGAGCGGAGTGAGGCGACAGCCGAACGAAGTCGAAAGACCCCGCGTCAGCCCGCAGTGGAACCAGAGTCGGAAGGCATTTTCAGCACAGAGACACAGAGGAATTCGGGGGAAAACGGGCATTGGGATACTTGAATTGGCAAATCGACGCTTAGCTCATTGCCTTTCAATGCTTCAACCACCCAGCTCCTCAACTTGAGTCGCCGGATTTTTTGACATTTTCAAAACGAATGAAGGAACCACCCCGCCCGTCATTGCCAACTCCCACACCGTGTGTTAGCGTCTTGAATTAGAAGGGGATAGCGTTGCTAGCAACAGTTCCCGCCGGCCTGGATCGCAAGGAAGCAGAAATTTACCGCCAGCTAGATCCAGCACGGCTCCCAAAACATATCGCCATCATCATGGACGGCAACGGGCGCTGGGCCCGCCGCCGCCACATGCCGCGCATTGCCGGGCACCGCGCGGGTGTCGCCGCCGTGCGTTCCACCGTCGAAACCGCCGCGCGCATTCACATTCCCGCCCTCACGCTGTACGCCTTCTCGGAGGAGAACTGGAAGAAGCGACCCAAGAGCGAAGTCGATTTCCTGATGCGCCTGTTGAGCCGTTACCTGCGCATGGAAGTTCCCACGCTGAACGACAACAACATCCGCCTGGAATACATCGGGCGACAGCTGGAACTCCCAGAGTCGGTGCAGGAGCGCATGGCCAGCGCCCGCGAAGCCACGGCCCGCAATACCGGCATGGTGCTCACGCTCGCACTCAACTACAGCGCCCGCACTGAACTGGTCGATGCCTTCCGCTCGCTCGCTCAAGCCGCCGCCCGCAATGGCGGGATCGATCACCTGATGAACGTCGACGAAGACGCGGTCTGCCAGCATCTTTACACCCGGCACCTGCCCGACCCTGATTTGGTCGTGCGCACCAGCGGCGAAATGCGCCTGAGCAATTTCCTGCTCTGGCAGCTCGCCTACGCGGAGATTTACGTCACGGCCACGCTCTGGCCCGACTTCCGCGGACACCACCTGCTCGAAGGCATCGCCGAATACCAGAAGCGCGAGCGGCGCTATGGCGGGCTCAATGAAGAGCACACGAACCATCACGTGGCAAAAGCGGAAAGAGGATAAACAAGTTTGTAATTTTTTGATTTGTAATTGGTAAGCTGCAGTTGCCGTTTTAAAGGCGAAGCACCGGAGAACGTCGAACGGGAAGGCCTTCAAATTACCCGATTACAGATTACAAAATTACAAATCTCTCCGTGTCTCTTTGACTCCGTGGTGAAAGATCCTCAGCGGCGAGTTCGGAACCTTTGATCAAACGCATCGCGACGGCAGTGGTCCTGATCCCCATTGTCCTGCTGTTGGTGCTGCGCGCGCCCGTTCCACTGGTCGCCGCCGTAGCCGCTGTCGTGGCGCTGCTTACAGTTGCAGAATTTCTCCGGCTCACCGAGTCTTACGGGGTTCAGCCCCTGCGCAAGCCCACTTACGGCGCGGTGGTTCTGCTCTTTGTGTTGTTGATCGTCACTCCAGGACATGAGTATCCGCTACTGTCGACCGATATCTTCGGAGTGGCCACGGCGTTCGCGGCCACGATCGCTGCATTCGTCTTCCTGACCATCGTCATGCGTCGCGAAAACCTGGCCAGCGGCTACCCGGCCGCGGCCGCTTCGGCCTTCGCGTTCATCTACATCGCTCTTCCGCTTGCCATGCTGGTGCAACTGCGTCAGCAATGGGCCGGCGCGTTTCTGATTTTGTATTTGCTGTCGGTCGTTTGGTCCGGAGACATCTTCGCCTACTTCGTCGGCAAGTCCATGGGTCGCCACCTCATGTCTCCACGCATCAGCCCGAAGAAAACGTGGGAAGGCGCTGCCGCTTCGCTGATCGCAAGCTTCGCCATCGGCGGATCGCTGTTCTACTACGGCTCCCAGGTGAGTACCAAGTTCCTGCAATGGGGATTGATTCAGCGCCGCGACGGCATGTTCGGACTCGAGCGGCCCCCGCTGCTGCCGATCCTACTCCTCACCGCCGCGCTGAACATCGCTGCCCAACTCGGAGATCTGGTGGAGTCGCTCATCAAGCGGGGCGCGGGCGTCAAAGACTCCGGCGCGATCCTTCCCGGCCACGGCGGCATGCTCGATCGCATCGACGCCCTGCTGTTCGCCGCGCCCCTGCTGTGGATCTGGGCGGCGTGGCGCGTCACGCAATAAATTCTATTCACCATGGAGACACGGAGTCATAGAGAAATTCCTAATTTCCAATTTGTAATCGGGTAATTTTCCCAAGCTGTGGCGAACCGGCAGTCACTGAAATCTCAAATCACAGAGATTTAGAAATGGTCGGGATTTTCTCCGTGTCTCCGTGCCTCCGTGGTGAACATTTTTGTGGTCCGGAGAGTAACTGGCACCATCGTGTAGCTGGCGCAGTCTCCGCCGATCCGCGTAAGATAAAAGCTCCCGCATGAAGCGCATCGCCATCCTGGGTTCCACCGGCTCGATTGGCCGGAGCACTCTCAGCGTGGCTGAATCCTATCCCGACCGATTTGAAGTCGTGACCCTCGCCGCCGGCTCCAATGTTGAGGCGGCCTTCGAGCAAGCCGTCCGCTGGGAGCCCCGCATTCTCTCGCTTGCCGACGAAAAGAGCGCCGACCAGGTCCGCAAGAAACTCGCTGCCCGCGGCCTCCGCGACATCGAAGTCGTCTACGGCCCTGCCGGCACAGTCAGGGTCTCCACGCACCCTGAGGTCGACTTCGTCGTGAGCGCCATCGTGGGCGTCGCCGGACTCGAAGCCACCTATCAAGCTGTCAAAGCCGGCAAGGTTCTCGGCCTCGCGAACAAGGAATGTCTGGTCGCCGCCGGCGAGCTCATCACCGCCGCTGCCCGCAAGCAAGGCAAGCCGCTGCTGCCCATCGACAGCGAACACAACGCCGTCCATCAGTGTCTGCGCGGTGGACGCATGGAAGAAGTCCATCGCATCTGGCTGACAGCTTCGGGCGGACCGTTTCTGAAAACGCCGAAGTCAGACTTCCCGGCTATTACCATCGAGCAGGCTCTGAACCATCCCACCTGGAAGATGGGTAAGCGGATCACGATCGATTCCGCGACGCTAATGAACAAAGGCTTCGAAGTCATCGAGGCCTGCCGCCTGTTCCATGTGCCGCCGAGTCAAGTGGAAGTCATTGTCCATCCGCAGTCTACGATCCATTCCATGGTCGAGTTTGTTGACGGCAGCATACTTGCGCAATTTTCCGTGACTGACATGCGGCTGCCCATTCTGTACGCCTTGACCTATCCTGAGAGGGTCCCATCCGACCTCCGGTTTCCGGTCATGGACTTAAGGCAGCTGGACTTCCAGCCCCCGGATATGCGGAAATTCAGATGTCTCGCTCTGGCCTACGCAGCCGTGAAAGAGGGCGGCAGCAAAACAGTTGCTTTGAATGCTGCCGACGAAATCGCGGTGGCGGCCTTCCTGGCAGGGCAAATCGGGTTTGATGAGATTCCCAGCCTCATTGAGCACGTGCTTTCAGCAACGAAAACTGGGAAAATGGAATCTATTAAACAGGTACTGGAGACGGACCAGTTGGCCCGCGACACTGCTCGCGAGCAAGTCAGCCGGTTGCAACGTGGTAGGTCCCCCATGCCGCGTGTAACGTCGGTATCCTATCCGGGGGAGTAATCAAGAACTTATGGCGCATTTCATAGTGACCGCGGTGACGATGGCCATCGTGCTCGGCGTAATGATCCTCATTCACGAATGGGGACACTACGCTGCCGCCAAATTCTTCAAGGTCCGGGTTGAGGTCTTTTCCATCGGGTTCGGCAAGCGCCTTTTGGGCTTCCGCAAGGGCGATACCGACTACCGCATCAGCGCCATCCCTCTCGGCGGCTACGTCAAGATGTCGGGCGAGAACCCGATGGACGAGCACGATCAGAATGACCCCGGCGAATTTCTGAATCATCCCCGTTGGCAGCGCTTCATCATCGCCATCGCCGGACCCTTCATGAACGTGGTGCTGGCCGTCGGCCTGCTGACTGTGGTGTACATGGTGCACTACGAGTACCCGGCCTTCGTGGACCAGCCGGGCATGATCGCCTATGTGAAGCCGGGCTCGGCCGCCGCGCAGGCGGGATTCGCCTCAGGCGATCGTATCCTGCGCCTCGCCGGCATCGAGAACCCGAACTGGGAGCAGATCGGCCTGAAGGTAATGCTCAGCCCGAACGAGTCGCTGCCAGTCACGGTCAACCGCAACGGCCAGGTTCTTGAGAAGACCATCGTTCCCAAGCCCATCACCAGTTCAGAAGTTGGCTCCGCCGGATGGAGTCCGGAGCAAGGCATCGTCGTTGCCGACGTCGATCCCGGCATGCCCGCGGCCAAAGCTGGCTTGAAAGAAGGCGACCAGATCGTTTCTGTCGACGGCAGGCCCGTCAGCGTAATTGACGCGCTCATCGACGACCTCCAAGAGACCAAGGACCGCACCGTCGACGTCGGCGTGATGCGCAACGGCCAGAACCTGACCTTCAAGCTGCAGCCCGTGCTCGCCGACGCCGAAGACAAGCAGAAGCGCTATCGCGTGGGCTTTGAAAGCACTTCGCTCATGAAGGTCGGCAAACTTTCGCTCGTTCCCGCCTTCCAGCGCTCGCTCGACGACAACAAGCGCTACTCGCTGGTCCTGCTCGAACTCATCCAGAAAATGGTCGAGCGCAAGGTCTCGATGAAGCAGGTGGAGGGCCCGATCGGGATCGGCAGCGCCATCGGCCACGCCGTCACCGAAAAAGGCTGGACGCCGCTGCTCGGCCTCACCGCCGGCATCAGCCTGAACCTCGGCATCTTCAACCTGCTGCCCATCCCGATTCTGGACGGCGGCGTGATCCTGCTGCTGCTGATCGAAGGCCTCATGCGCCGCGACATCAGCCTGCAAATCAAGGAGCGCATCTACCAGGCAGCCTTCGTCTTCCTGGTACTGTTCGCAGTGACGGTGATCTATAACGACATCGTGAAGCGCTTGCCGCTGGGCAGCTGAGGAAAGTCCAAAACCTCTAACCACCCGGGACACGGAGAACCACAGGGGAAAGCGAGTTCCTCTGTGCGACCCTGTGCCTCCCGCGGTTTATGATTCTGATTTTTGATTTTGCTTTCGATTTTGCTTTTGCTTGCGCCTGCACCGTCTGCCGTCGCCCTCGTACACTGTCATTCTTGAGCGAAGTGAGGCGCCAGCCGAACGCAGTCGAAAGACCCCGTGTCAACTCACAGCGGTGCGAAATTCAAAAGGCACTTTCACCACTGTGGCACAGAGAGCACCGAGGGAAGCAAACACCGCCACTCCTGTTTTCGGCGACCAGTCTGTCCG
>Ga0306926_10000232_pt1 | contig 48347 bp, 44 predicted proteins | sample flu12Cox44000178_FD_203759 | JGI IMG/M metagenome (GOLD analysis project Ga0306926, IMG submission 203759) | Lab enrichment of tropical soil microbial communities from Luquillo Experimental Forest, Puerto Rico - flux8day.12C.oxic.44.000.178 (v2)... | ecosystem: Environmental > Terrestrial >... | reverse complement strand
ACCACGCCCGCGCGCTCCCCGAGCAGCTTGGTCGCCACCACGTAGCCGCCGCCGCCGTGCGGGAACTCCTCGATGATGCGGCTGTACGCCGCCGAGATGATGAACACCGTCGAGGCCATCGCGAACGCGAGCCCCACCGCCAGGTAGGTGTGCGGCCCGAGCGTGCGGAACGCCTCTTCCGGCCCGTACGAGGACGACGACAGGCCGTCGGCGCCGAGTCCCACCCAGGCCAGGAACGGGATCAGCGAGATGCGGTGGAACAGGCCGGTGTCCGCGAGGCTGCGCGGCGCGCCCACGAGCGCGCGGCGGACCCGCGAGAACGCTGACATCGATTTGCCTCCTCTGACGCCTACGGGGTTAGCTGACGGGCTCGAGCCGAAGAGATTGCTCTACACCATCCGGTGACGGCACCGGCGGCGATTCGCCCCCGAAGTTGGGTCCCCCGCTCCGCTCGCTCGCGCGAGTGGATTCGGCGATTCTGCGCGCGGCATCATGACGCGCCGCGGCGCGGGCTGCAACCGCTCGCGGCGCCGGGCACGGCCCTTCTTGTATGTTTCAGCCCGCCCAGCCAGGAGGTTCCATGCCCGGCGACCGGCCGCTTCGCTTCGCGATCATCGGCACCGGAATGTCCGGCATTCTCGCGGCGATCCGGCTGCGCGATGCCGGCCAGAACGACGTCGTGCTGTACGAGAAGGCGGAACGCCTGGGCGGCACGTGGCGCGAGAACACGTACCCCGGAATCGCATGCGACGTCCCGTCGCACCTGTACAGCTACTCGTTCGCGCCCAACCCGCAGTGGAGCCACCACTACTCCCCGGGCAGCGAGATCCGGAGCTACTTCGAAGCCGTTGCGCGCAAGCACGGCGTCGACCGCGCGATCCGCTTCGGCCAGGAGGTCTCGCGCTGCGAGTGGGACGGCGCCGGCTGGCGGCTCGAGACGAACGCGGGGCTGCGCGACCGGGCCGACGTGGTGATCGCCGCGACGGGCGTCCTGCACCATCCGAACGTGCCCGAGCTCGCGGGGCGCGACTCGTTCCGCGGCGCCTGTTTCCACAGCGCCCGCTGGGACCACTCGGTGCCGCTCGACGGCCGGCGGATCGGCGTGGTCGGGACGGGCTCGACCGCGGTGCAGATCGTGTCGGCGCTCGTCCCTCGCGTCGCGAAGCTGTCGCTCTTCCAGCGCACCGCACAGTGGGTGCTGGGCCAGCTGAACCCCGCCTACGGCGCGGAGGAGCAGCGCGAGTTCGCACGCGACCCGCGCGCGCTCGACGCGCTGCGCGCGAACATGTCGAAGCTGTTCAGCGAGTCGTTCGCGAGCGCCGTGATCGACGCCAGCTCGCCGCAGATGAAGCTGATCGAGGAGCAGTGCCGGCTGAACCTGGAGAACGGCGTGCGCGACCCCGCGCTGCGCGAGCGGCTGCGGCCGAGCTATCGCGCCGCCTGCAAGCGGCTGGTGATCTCGCCAGACTTCTACGAAGCGATCCAGCAGCCCAACGCCGAGCTCGTCACCTCGGGCATCGAGCGGATCGAGCCCGACGGAATCCGCACCAAGGACGGCCGGCTGCACCCGCTCGACGTGCTGGTGCTCGCCACCGGCTTCCGCGCCGACCGCTTCATGCGGCCGATGGGGATCGTGGGGCTCGACGGCGTCCGGCTCGACGACGTCTGGGCGGAGCGCCCGAGCGCCTACCTCTCGATCTCGATCCCGGGCTTCCCGAACCTGTTCATGCTGAACGGCCCCAACGGCCCGGTCGGGAACTTCTCGCTGATCGAGGTCGCGGAGCTGCAGATGGGCTACATCCTGCAGCTCGTCGAGCAGGTCGACACCGGAAGGTGTCGGGCGCTCGGCGCCAGCGCGAAGGCGAGCGAGTCGTTCGAGGCGGCGCGCTGCGAGGCCGCCCGCGGAGCGATCTGGAGCACCGGCTGCAAGAGCTGGTACCTGGACGACCGCGGCATCCCCGCGAGCTGGCCGTGGACCTTCGACCGTTTCCGCGAGGAGATGGCCCGGCCGAAGCTCGAGGCGTACGAGCAGCTGCGCTGAGCGGAGCTCAGACTCCGGGACCTCGCGGCAGCGGCCAGCGGGCGCGCAGGAAGGCGGCGTAGTCGCGCGCCAGCGCGGGCGGCAGCAGCGCGGGCGTGCGGCGCCGCACCGAGAGCAGCGCCGCGTCGACGCGCGGGATCGGCTGGAACGCCTGCGCGGGCAGGCGCGGACCGAGCGCGAACTCCCACCACGGGGCCCAGGCAGTGGAGAGCAGCGTCTGCGGCGGAATCTCGGCCCGTTTGCGCGCAACCGCCGACTGCACCACCAGGTCCGCGCGCATGAGCGGCGAGGCCGGGTCGTCGAACAGCCGGCGCAGGATCTGCGTGGTCGCGCCGAAGGGGAGCGACCCCACCGCGCGGAACGGGCGGCGGGGCAGCTCGAACGCGAGGAAGTCGCGCTCGACGACACGGATCTGTGTCGCTGCGCCGCGGAAGCGCGCGCGCAGCGCCGCTGCCCAGCGCGGGTCGAGCTCGACCGCGATGACCTCGGCGCCACGGCGCGAGAGCTCCGCGGTCAGCGCGCCCGCTCCCGCTCCGATCTCGACCACGAGCTCGCCGGCGCGCACGTCCAGGCCGGTGACCAGCTCGCGCGCGCGCTCCGGGCGCAGGAAGTTCTGACCGAGGCTACGCCGCCGCGCGCCCCACCGTGTCCGCGAATGCGCGGGCACGGGCACGGACCGTGAAGGTGATCATGCCCCAAGGGTAGCCTACCCTCCCGCCTTCGTGACTCTCCTGTTTCGAGCGCTGGCTGCCGCCGTCGCCACCGTCTCCGCGCTGGCCTGTGCATCCGTCGATCCGAACCCGGTCGACGTGCACCCGGTCGCGCGCCTCGCGGTCCCCGAGCCCGGCGTACTCGCGCGGAAGTTCCCGGAGTTCGAAGTCGTCGCTACCAGCGCCGGCAAGCGCCCGCGTGCGAACGCGCGCCCCGGGAACGGAATGCAGGACTGGGTCACCGGCTCGTTCACCTACGTGCCCGATCCGAGCGGCGACGACCACGGCGGGGCGAAGAGCTGGGTGGTCGACGTGGACCTGGTGACCTTCCAGTCGAGCGACGCGGCGGAGGTGTTCCGCCGCGACCGCTGCTGGATGATGGAGCACGATTTTGCCAAGACCTCGGACGTCCATTTCGCGGAGTCGAGCGAGCCCGGAGTGCAGGCGTGCAAGGCGCCGATCATGCAGCTGAAGCAGGAGGAGTACGACCTGCCGGTCGAGGTTCCGATCAGCACCTGGGTGTCGGGCGCGGTGATCCGCAACGATCGGCTGGTGATCCGCCTGGCGGAGCACCGCGAGGGCGGCGGCCGCGGGACGGCGCTCGACTGGGCGCTGGCGAAGATCGCCGCTCGCCTGGCGCGGTGAGCGGCCCTGGCGCGCGGCTGGAGATGCGCTACACACTGCCGCGACGACACGCCCGAGGCTCGAATCATCCAGCCGACGGCGCCGCGCCCCGGGTCCACAGTGTTCGCGAACGTCGCGAACGGACCGAAGGGCGCCGAACCTGGTCCGGGCGATGTGCCCCGTTCGCGGAGTCGCCCCGAGGATCACCGAGCGCAGGCCCGCCCTTTGCCGCGGCGCCGGCGCAATGTTCTGGAGCTCAATGACTTCCGTCTCTTCCCTGTCCGATTTCTCTTCCCTCGGCCTCTCGCCCGCGCTGTGTGACGCGGTGCGCGACGCCGGCTACGACTCGCCCACGCCGATCCAGTCGCAGGCGATCCCGAGCCTGCTCGAAGGGCGCGACCTGCTGGGCTGCGCTCGCACCGGCACGGGCAAGACCGCGGCGTTCGCGCTGCCGATCCTGCAGCACCTGGCGAGCGCCCGACGGCGCGCACCGGTGCACACCGTTCGGTGTCTGGTGCTGGTGCCGACTCGCGAGCTCGCCGCCCAGGTCGCCGACAGCTTCCGCGCCTACGGCGCGGGGCTCGATCTCGCGATCGAGCAGGTCCACGGCGGCGTCGGCCAGGGGCCGCAGGTCCGCGCGCTCGCGCGCGGCCTGGACGTGCTGGTCGCCTGTCCCGGGCGGCTGGTCGACCTCATGGACCAGAGGCGGGCGAACCTGTCGCGCGTCGAGGTGCTGGTGCTCGACGAGGCCGACCACATGCTCGACCTGGGGTTCATCCCCGACGTGCGCAAGATCGTCGCGGCGATCCCCCGCCGGCGACAGACGCTCTTGTTCTCGGCGACGATGCCCGCGCCGATCCTCGGGCTCGCGGAGAGCCTGCTCGTCGACCCCGTGAAGGTGTACGTGGCGCCGCAGGGCTCGACCGTGGAAGCGGTCGAGCAGCGCGTCCACTTCGTGGAGAACAAGGGCAAGGGCGACGTGCTGGCCGACCTGCTGCGCGACGACGAGGTCCAGCGCGCGCTGGTGTTCACGCGCACGAAGCGCGGCGCGAACCGGGTGGCCGAGAGGCTGGCGCGGAGCGGCATCCCGGCCGAGGCGATCCACGGCAACAAGTCGCAGAACGCGCGCACCCGCGCACTCGAGGCGTTCCGTCGCGGCCATCCGCGCGTACTCGTCGCCACCGACGTGGCGGCGCGGGGGATCGACGTGGACGGCATCACGCACGTGATCAACTACGAGCTCCCCGAGGTGCCCGAGACCTACGTGCACCGGATCGGGCGCACCGCGCGCGCGGGCGCCAGTGGAGTCGCGGTCTCGCTCTGCGCGAGCGATGAGCGCGACCAGCTCCGGAGCATCGAAAAGCTGATCCGGCGGCGCGTGCCGGTGGCCGCGTCCCCGCGGCAGCCTCACCAGGGCAGGATCGTGAAGTAGGCGAGGTGCGGGACCGGCCGCTCGAGCGACGTGTCCGCGACGTCGACGATCTCGTGGGCCCAGGCGTGCAGGATCTCGTGGGCGTTCCCGTACCAGGTGAGCGAGCGGAGGTCGATCACGCGCATCGGCCCGGTCTCGCGGTCTTCGGCCATCGCGATCACCTCGCCGCTCCCGCCGTCGCGCACGCGCGCCTCGAACGCGACCTCGCCCTGCTGCACGAAGGCGGCGACCGTCGCGACCGGAACCGCGACCTCGAGCGGCCCCGCCCAGGCGGCGAGCCCGACGATGCCGAGCGTCGCCTTGTTGGGCACCACCTCGGTGAGCGCGGCCTCGAGCACGAGGCAGCGCTCGTCGACGTCGAGCGGGTCGTCCACCACCAGGAAGCGGTGGCGCGGGTCGTCGATGAACGCGTACTCGATGTCGTCGTGGAACTCGCGCGCGAGCTCGACCGTATCGCGCGGCACCGCGAGCGTGCGCAGGTTGAGCTTGTCCCACAGCGTCATCCCGATCAGGTGCGTGGTGTCGACCGGCCGCACGTAGACCGCGTCGTAGTCCTTGAAGTCGACGCCAGGCGCGAGCCACACGCGGTCGAACGGAGCGTTCGGGTGCGGCGCGAGCCGGCCGCCGTCGAACAGGAAGCCCGACTCGGGCGCAGGCGCTGCGCCGATGGTGTCGGCCTCGAGCCGGTGCATCGTCGCGCAGCCCGCGAATGCGAGCGCCGTCGCCGCTGCGAGGAGGAAGCTCCTGGCCACGCGACATTGCGAAGCAAGCAGCGTGCCCCGGCGCTCACGCGCGCGCGGCGAGCCGGGTCACACGCCGCGGATCATTGAACAAACTTCCCCTGCGCGGTCGCCACGTCCTTGGCCCAGCGGTAGTCGGGCTTTCCGGACGGCGAGCGCTCCACCCTGCCGACCAGGTGCAGCTCGCGCGGGATCTTGTAGCCGGCGATCTTGTTGCGGCAGTGACTCTGGATGGACTCGAGCGTGGGCGTGCGGCCGGCGCGCGGCTCCACCACCGCGGCGACGCGCGAGCCGAAGCGAGGGTCGGGCACGCCTACGACGACGGCGTCGAAGCAGTCGGGGTGCGACTTGATCGCGGCCTCGACCTCTTCGGGGTAGATCTTCTCGCCGCCCGAGTTGATCGAGACCGAGCCGCGCCCCAGGAGCGTGATCGTTCCGTCCGCCTCGACGGTCGCGAAGTCGCCCGGGATCGACCAGCGCTTGCCGCGCTTGTCGGTGACGAACACCTCCGCCGACTTCACCGGGTCCTTGTAGTAGTGGAGCGGCACGTTGCCGCCGCGCGCCACCTTGCCGATCACGCCGCTGCCCGGCGCGACCGGCTCCAGGTTCTCGTCGAGTACGGTCGTGTCGGCGCCCGCGCGGATGGTCGGGCCGCCGCCCTTCATCGCGGTGTTGCCCTTCTGCACGAACGCGACGCCGTTCGCGCCGCCCTCCGACGACCCGACCGCGTCGGTCATGATCAGGTTGGGGAAGTGGCGGAAGAAGTCGTCCTTCACCGTGGGCGAGAACACCGCCGCAGTGCTCGAGATCGCGACCAGGGACGAGAGGTCGTACTTCGCCCCGGGCTCCTCGAGCGCCTCGATCAGCGGCCGCCCCATCGCGTCGCCGGTGATCATCACCGCGTTCACGCGCTCCCGCTCTACCAGCCGCCACACGTTGCGCGGGTCGAACTTCGACACCAGCACCGTCCTGCGTCCGACGAAGCTCCCGCCCATCACGCCCCACTGCGTCGCGCCGTGCATCAGCGGGGCGATCGGCAGCATGGTCTGCGCGCCTGCGCGGCCGCGCTCGGCCAGGTCCTCGGGGCGCTGTGCGCGCTGGCCGGAGACGATGTCGATGCCGCCGCCCAGCGTCATCAGCACGTCTTCGTGCCGCCACACCACGCCCTTCGGCATACCGGTGGTGCCGCCGGTGTAGAGGATGTAGTGGTCGTCCGCCGAGCGCTTGTCGAAGTCGCGCGCGGGAGAGCCCGTGGCGAGCGCCTTCTCGTACTCGAAGGAGCCGAGCTTCGCAGCATCGGCTCCGCTGCCGTCCTCGATCACCACCGAGAAGCGCAGCTTCGGCAGCGCGTCGAGCGCGCCCAGGATGCGCGGGGCGAACTCGCGCTGGTAGACCAGCGCCACCAGGTCGGAGTTGCCGAACAGGTAGCGCAGCTCGTCCTCGACGTAGCGGAAATTGATGTTGATCCAGACCGCGCGGAGCTTGAACACGGCCCAGAGCGTCTCGACCCACTCGACCGAGTTGTAGGCGTAGATGCCCACGTGGTCGCCCGGGCGGATGCCCTGGGCCCACAGGAAGTGCGCGAGCTGGTTGGCGCGCGCGTCCATCTCCGCGTAGGTGCGTCGGGCGCCCTCGGCGATCAGGCACTCCCGTTCGGGGAACACGTCGGCGGCGTGCTCGAACAGGTCGGCGAGATTGAACTCCACGGGCGCAGTCTATCGCGTGCAGGACCGCCGCGTCTTTGCTGCGTTGACGCCACCAGCCGGCGGAGCGAGGGTTTCGTCGCGCGAGGCATGTTGCCCGCGCGTGGATCCCGCGGGGAGCGCAACGCCCCCGCGAGTGAGGAGTGTGAAGATGCGACATCGCCATTGGCACTCCCGGCACCGCAGCGGCTGCTGGGATTTCTCGCCCGCGTATGCGTGGGCTTCCGGCTCGGGAGAGTCTGACTCGGAGCCGCGCGGCGCCGAGTTCTACTTCTCGATGGGCCGCGACGACGACTCGTTCGGCTCGTCGGGGCTCGGCGTGCGCCGGCCCCTGCGCTACCTGGCCTGGAAGCTTGAGCTGACCAACGACCAGGTCGCCGCGGTCGCGCGCATCCTGGAGCGGCTGAAGATCGAGCGCGCCCAGGCCGAGGTCGAGCAGCGCCGCACGGCGTCAGCGCTCGCGGACGCGGTCTCGACCGACACGTTCGACCGCGCCGCCGCCGAGGTGGCGGCCGACCACCGCGCGAGCTCGGCGAAGAGCGTCCAGGCGGCGGTGGCCGCCGCGCTGGGCGACCTGCACGCCGCGCTCGAGCCCGATCAGCGCCGCCGGCTGGCGATGCTGATCCGCACGCGCGCGATCACCTTCTAGCCGATCGCCTCTCCCCGGCCCGGGCGGCCGGCGCGCGCCGCCGCCCGGGCCCTTCGACTACGATGGCGCCGTGACCAAGATGATCTTCGGCGCCAGGCGCCGACCGGGCATGTCGCGCGCAGACTTCGGCCGCTACTGGACCACCGTGCACGCGGAGAAAGCCAAGCGCGTGCCGGGGATCGTCCGCTACGTGATCAACCTGGCGCCGGACCTGGCGGGCACCGATCCCCAGCTCCCCTACGACGGCATCGCCGAGGTCTGGTTCGCGAGCGAGGAGGCGATGCGCGCATCCGCGCGCTCGCCCGAGGTCGCGGTCGTGCTGGACGACGAGAAGAACCTGTTCGACCTGGCGACGCGCTTCACCGTGGTCGTGACCGAGCACGTGATGGTCGGCTAAGGGCGCGGATGCCCTCGCGCACCGAGGAAGGCCGGGCCCTGCGCGCCCGCGTTCCCCGCTCGAGTCACGCCGAGTGGAAGCCCGGGCGCAAACGCCGCGACCCGGTCGAGATCGTGATCGAGTCGAGCCGCGGCCGCGTTCCGAGGCTCGTGCCGATCCGCTACCAGCGGATGCTGCAGTCGCCCTTTTCGTTCTTCCGCGGGGCGGCGTCAATCATGGCCGAGGACCTGGCGCGTACCCCGCGCAGCGGGCTGCGGGTCCAGGCCTGCGGCGACTCGCACCTGTTGAACTTCGGCGTGTTCGCCACTCCGGAGCGCCGCCGCATCTTCGACATCAACGACTTCGACGAGACGCTGCCGGCGCCCTGGGAGTGGGACGTGAAGCGGCTGGCGGCGAGCCTGGTGATCGCGGGGCGGCACCTGCGCTTCTCGCGCCGCGACGCGAGAGCCGCCGCGGTCGCCGCGGTGCGCAGCTACCGCCGACACATGGCCGTGTACGCCGGCGAGCCCGCGCTCGACGCCTGGTACGCGCGCATCGACGCCGTGCCCCAGCTGATCGAAGATCCAGAGCTGCGCGGGGAGTACGCGCACGCCGTGCGCAGGCAGAAGCAGCGCGACGAGACCCGCGAGCACCACGACCTGACCCACCGCGGCGGCCGCAAGCCACGGATCAAGAGCGAGCCGCCGCTAGTCTACCATCCAGGTGCGGGCGACGATCCGCGCTTCGCCGGGAACGTCGAGGCCGCCCTGCGGCGCTATCGCGACTCGTTGCCCGACGAGCGGCGTCCGCTCTACGACCGCTTCGAGCTGTGCGACGTGGCGATGAAGGTGGTCGGGGTCGGCAGCGTCGGAACGGTCTGCGCGGTCGCGCTGTTCCTCGACCGCAACCGGAACCCGCTCTACCTGCAGATCAAGCAGGCGCGGGCGTCGGTGCTCGAGCCCCACGCAGGCGCGAGCCGCTACGACAATCAGGGCGAGCGCGTCGTGGTCGGGCAGCGGCTGATGCAAACCGCGAGCGACGTCTTCCTCGGCTGGACCCGCGGCGACCGGGGCCGTCACTTCTACGTGCGGCAGCTGCGCGACTGGAAGGTGAAGCCGGCGCTGGAGCTGATGCGCCCGCCGAACCTCGTGCGCTACGGCGAGATCTGCGGCTGGGCGCTGGCGCGCGCGCACGCGCGCACCGGCGACGCCGCGCTGCTGTCCGGCTACCTGGGACGGAACCCGTCGTTCGATCTGGCGATCGGCCGCTTCGCCGTCGCCTACGCGCAGCAGAACGAGAGCGACTACCAGGCGTTCAAGAGCGCGGCCCGCTCCGGGCGGATCCGCTCACGCTAGCTCCTCGAGCTCCCAGACGTTGAAGGCGGCGTCGAGCCGGCCCGCGCGGCGCCTGAGGATCTCGCGTTGCTCGGCGTGGGTGAGGATGTACAGCTCCTTGCGCTCGATCGCGCACACCACGCGCCGCGCGAGCTCGGCGGGCTCGATCGTGCCGCCGACCAGCGCCGGCGCGCCGCCGCCCGTCTGCGGGATGTCGCTGCCGGGAGGGTTGCGCAGCTCGCTCGGGCGCATGCGCAGCGAGTTCTCGTTGATGTTCGTCGCCACCATCATCGGACAGAGCACCGAGACGCCGATGCCGTGATCGCGCATCTCGACGAAGAGTGACTCCGAGAGACCGACCACCGCGAACTTCGACGCGCAGTACACGCCCAGCCAGCGCATGCCGACGAGCCCGGCCATCGATGCGGTGTTCACGATGTGGCCGCTCTGGCCCTGCGCGAGCAGGCGCGGCGCGAACGTCTGCACGCCGTTCACCACGCCCCAGAAGTTCACGCCCATCGTGAACTCCCAGTCCTTGCGCGTGGAGCGCGCGATCGGCCCGAAGGTGGCGACGCCCGCGTTGTTGCAGACCACGTGCACGCCGCCGAAGCGGCGCACCGCGGCCTCCGCCAGCGCTTCCACGCTCTCGAGCCGGGTGACGTCGGTGCGCACCGTCAGCACCTCGGCGCCGGACTTCTCCAGGCCGCGGCCCGCCTCCGCGAGCGCGGGCTCGTCCAGATCGGCGAGCACGATCTTCGCTCCCCGTTCTGCAAACGCCTTCGCCATGGCGACGCCGATGCCGCCGGCACCACCCGTGATCACTGCCACGCGGTCCTTGAAAGGGTCCATGGCACGCCATGATACGCGATCGCGACTGCCGTCGATCCGCTCGTGGTCCGGTTCTTGCTGTTGCTTGCTTTGGTGTCGGGAAGAGTCGCCGCGGCGCTGATGTCCCTGTTCGCGCTGGCAGGCTGTGCGAGTCTGCCCAAGCTCGGCCGCACGCCGCCCGCGGACCTGCGGACCAACGCGCCGCGCGTGATGACCCAGGACGGGGAGCTCTCGCCGGCGCGACGCGCGGCGCTGCTCGAGCGCCAGGACAAGCCCGATGAACCGACGCTGCTCGAGCGCCAGCTCGCCGCGTGGCCGGAGATCAGCAGCGAGCCGCTCGTCGCCGGGAACTCCACGCAGCTCCTGGTCGACGGACCGGAGAACTATGCGCGCGTGTTCCGCGCAATCCGTGCCGCGCGGGACACCGTCGACATCGAGACCTACATCCTCGAGGGCGACGAGCTGGGCGAGAAGCTGCTCACGCTCCTGATGCAGAAGGAAGCCCAGGGCGTGCAGGTGAACCTCCTGTACGACGCGCTCGGCTCGCGCGCCACGCCGGACGCGTTCCTCGAGCGGCTTTCGGACCTGGGCGTGAACCTGTGCGAGTTCAACCCGATCCTGCCGAGCCGCGGCCGGCTGGCCGACCTGGACCAGCGCGACCACCGCAAGCAGGTGATCGTCGACGGCCGCATCGCGATCAGCGGCGGCATCAACTTCAGCAACGTGTATTCGACGGGCTCGGGCATCGGCTCGAGGCACGAGCAGGTGCCGCGACTCGACAAGGGCTGGCGCGACACCAACGTGGTGGTGCGCGGGCCCGCCGTCGCGCAGTTCCAGAAGCTCTTCATCGAGAGCTGGCAGAAGCAGAACTGCCCGATGCTCGCCGCGCGAGACTACTTCCCCCGGCTCCGGAAGCAGGGCGACAAGGTCGTGGGCGTGGTCGCGGCCAGCTCCGACGACGCCCCCGGCGCGACCTACCTCACCCTGCTCTCGGCGATCCGCTACTCGCGCCAGAGCGTGCGGCTGACCATGGCCTACTTCGTGCCGGACTGGCAGATGCGCCGCGCGCTCGAGGACGCCTCCCGCCGCGGCGTCGACGTGGCGCTGATCCTGCCCGGGTTCACCGACATGAGGCTCGTGCTCGACGCCGGCCGCTCCTACTACGACGAGCTCTTGTCGGCCGGGGTCAAGATCTACGAGCTGCGCGGGGCGCTCTTGCACGCCAAGACCGCGGTGATCGACGGCGTGTGGTCGACGGTGGGCTCCTCGAACCTCGACCGCCGCAGCTTCGTCCTGAACGACGAGCTGAACACGGTGGTGCTCGGCGAGAGCTTCGGCCGCGCGACCATGCTGATGTTCGATGCCGACCTGCGCGACGCCGTCCGCATCGATCCCGACCGCTGGCGGCGGCGCGGGCTCGAGGCGCGGCTCGAGGAGGACTTCGCGCGGCTGATCAAGTACTGGCTGTAGCGAGCGCGCTGCCCGTCCAGTGGAGCCAGAGGTCTCGCGTCCTCACCCGGGCCCAGTCGAAGCGCGCGATCAGCGCGGCCGGCTCGAGCGAAGTCGGTTCCGGAGCCAGTCCCGCCAGCCGGGCGAGCAGCGCGCACAGCTCGCCGGGCCGATATGCGCGCGCGAGCTCGCTCCAGCCGACGGAGCCGTGGAGCTTGGACAGCTTGCGTCCGCCGTCCGAGGACTCGAGCAGCAGGAAGTGGTGGCGGTACACGGGCGTCGGCAGGCCGAGCGCGCGCTGCAGCGCGACGTGCGTCGCGGTCGAGGTCGCGAGGTCGCGGCCGCGCACGACCCGCGTGATGCCTGCGCGCCCGTCGTCGACGACCGCCGCGAGGTGGTAGGCGATCGCGCCGTCGCGCCGGCGCACCACCGGGTCGCCCATCTCGATGCGCACGTCCTGCGACAGCTCGAGCCCGCTCTCGTCGCGGAGCTCGATGCGGCCTTCGGGCATGCGCGCGCGGAGCGACGCCACCGCATGCCGCCAGCCGCCCGGGGGGAGCGGCCTCGACCGGCAACGCTCGCCGTAGCGCCAGCCGCCATCGGCGGCGCGCACGCCCTTGCGCGCGATCTCGGCGCGGCTGCAGCTGCACGGGTAGAGCAGGCCCCGCGCGGCGAGCCGGTCGAGCGCCGCCTCGTGCGCCGCGCGGTGCTCGCTCTGCAGCTCCTGCGCATCCCAGTCGAGGCCGAGCCAGCGCAGCGCGGCGGTCATGTCGCGCGCCGACGCGGGCGTGCAGCGGATCGGGTCGACGTCCTCCAGCCGCAGCGTGAACTGCGCGCCGCGCGACCGCGCGTCGAGCCAGGCCAGCAGCGCCGCGAGCAGCGTGCCCGGGTGTGCGGGACCTGAGGTGGTGGGCGCGAAGCGCGTCCGCTCGCTCACCCCGCCATTCTCGCACGCGCGTCCGCCGGGCTTGACGGGTCGCTCGGATTCTCCAATCTGCCGCAACCCCCGGGAGAGCTGCATGGCCGCCGACGGCGACCGCAAGGGCACGCGCAAGCAGCCCGTGGCCTACGACGAGAGCACGATCCAGACGCTCGACGCCCTGGAGCACATCCGCCTGCGCACCGGCATGTACATCGGGCGCATCGGCGACGGCACGCATCCGGCCGACGGCGTGTACGTGATGCTCAAGGAGGTCGTCGACAACTCGGTCGACGAATTCATCATGGGCCACGGCAAGAAGATCGAGATCGAGCGCGAGGGCGACACGGTGAGCGTGCGCGACTTCGGCCGCGGCATCCCGCTGGGCAAGGTCGTCGAGTGCGTCTCGCAGATCAACACCGGCGGCAAGTACAACGACGACGTGTTCCAGTTCTCGGTCGGCCTGAACGGCGTGGGCACCAAGGCGGTGAACGCGCTGTCGTCGGCGTTCGAGGTGGCCTCGTTCCGCGAGGGCAAATTCCGCCGCGCCAGCTTCGAGCGCGGCAAGCTCAAGTCCGACAAGCAGGGCAAGGAAGGCGACGCGCCGGACGGCACGCTGGTGCGCTTCACGCCCGACCCGACCATCTTCAAGAGCATCCACTGGAGCGACGACCTGGTCGCCGACCGGCTCTGGTACTACGCCTATCTCAACACCGGACTCACGCTCAGCTACAACGGCCGGAGCTTCAAGAGCCCCGGCGGACTGGCGGACCTGCTGGCCAAGGAGATCGGCGAGGAGCCGCCGATCTACGAGATCCTGCACTGCAAGCTCGACCGGCTCGAGTTCGCCTTCACCCACACGCACCAGTACGGCGAGAGCTACTTCAGCTTCGTGAACGGCCAGTTCACCAACGACGGCGGCACCCACCAGGCGGCGTTCCGCGAGGGCCTGCTGCGCGGCGTGAACGAGTTCGCCGGCAAGGACTTCGCCGGCGAGGACGTGCGCGACGGCCTGGTCGGCGCGGTGGCGGTGAAGATCCAGGACCCGGTGTTCGAGAGCCAGACCAAGAACAAGCTCGGCTCGACCGACGTCCGGCCGTGGATCACCAAGGAAGTGAAGGAGCAGGTGATCCTCTGGCTACACCGGAATGCGCCGGCCGCCGAGGCGCTGCTGGAGAAGATCAAGGCGAACGAGCGGCTGCGCAAGGAGCTGTCGGCGATCAAGAAGCAGGCGCGCGAGCGCGCCAGGTCGGTGGCGATCCGCATTCCCAAGCTGGTCGACTGCAAGGCGCACTACGACTCCCCCGGGGACGAGCGCCGCGACGAGTCGACCATCTTCCTGTGCGAGGGCAACTCGGCCGGCGGGCCGATGATCTCGGCGCGCGACGTGTACACCCAGGCGATCTACACGCTCAAGGGCAAGCCGCTCAACACCTACGGGCTCGCGCGCGACGCGGTGTACAAGAACGAGGAGCTGTACAACGTGATGCGGGCGCTCGGGATCGAGGACGGCCTCGAGGGGCTCCGCTACAACCGCGTGGTGATCGCCACCGACGCCGACGTCGACGGCATGCACATCCGCAACCTCTTGCTCACCTACTTCCTGCGCTACTTCGAGGAGCTGGTGCAGAAGGGCCACCTCTACATCCTCGAGACGCCGCTGTTCCGCGTGCGCAACAAGAAGCTGACCCGCTACTGCTACAGCGAGAAGGAGCGCGACCGCGCCGCAGCCGAGATCCAGGGCGCCGAGATCACGCGCTTCAAGGGGCTCGGCGAGATCTCGCCGAGCGAGTTCGGGCAATTCATCGGCCCCGAGATCCGGCTGGTGCCGGTGACGCTCGCGAACCAGAGCGAGGTCGCCTCGAGCCTCGAGTTCTGCATGGGCAAGAACACGCCCGCCCGGCGCGAGTTCATCGTCGACAACCTCGTCTACGACGTGAGCTAGGGAGCGGCGATGTCGAACCTCGCGCCGCTGATGCGCAAGAACTTCCTGGAGTACGCGAGCTACACCATCCTCGACCGCGCGCTCCCCGACCTGCGCGACGGCTGCAAGCCGGTGCAGCGCCGCATCCTGCATACGCTGGCGCAGATGGACGACGGCCTGTTCCACAAGGTCGCCAACGTCATCGGCGAGACCATGAAGCTGCACCCGCACGGCGACGCCTCGATCGGCGACGCGCTGGTGGTGCTGGCGAACAAGGAGTACTTCGTCGAGCGCCAGGGGAACTTCGGCAACCCGATCACCGGCCACGAGGCCGCCGCCGCCCGCTACATCGAGTGCCGGCTCACTCCGCTCGCGCGCGAGACGCTGTTCAACCCGGCGCTGACCGAGTTCCAGCCGAGCTACGACGGGCGCCGGCTCGAGCCCGTGTTCCTGCCCGCGAAGCTGCCGGTGGTGCTGATGCTCGGCGTCGAAGGCATCGCCGTCGGCATGGCCACGCGCATCCTGCCGCACAACTTCGTCGAGCTGTTGCGCGGGCAGATCGCGATCCTGCAGGGCGAACGCTACCGGCTCTACCCCGACTTCCAGACCGGCGGCCTGATGGACGTGTCCGAGTACGACAAGGGCCGCGGCAAGGTGAAGGTGCGCGCGCGGATCGAGGCCAAGGGCGAGAAGACGATCGTGGTCCGCGAGATCCCCTTCGGCACCACCACCGAGTCGCTGATCGCCTCGATCGAGGCCGCGGCGCAGAAGGGGCGGGTCAAGATCAGCGGCATCGAGGACTTCACCACCGACCGGGTGGAGATCGAGCTCTCGCTGGCGCGCGGGGTCTACGCCGAGGAGGTGATCCCGCAGCTCTACGCCTACACCGACTGCGAGGTGACGCTGCAGTCGTCGCTGCTGGTGATCCGCGACGAGAAGCCGGTCGAGCTCACCACCGGCGAGATCCTCGAGGACGCGACCGAGCGGCTGAAGAAGCAGATCAAGGCCGAGCTCGAGCTCGAGGAGCAGAAGCTCACAGACCGCCAGCACTGGCTCGCGCTGGAGCGCATCTTCATCGAGAACCGCGTCTACAAGAAGATCGAGACCGCGAAGACCGAGGAGAAGGTCCACGACGCGGTGATGAGCGGCATGGCCGAGTTCCGGCGCCAGTTCGTCCGGCCGATGGTCGACGACGACGTGAAGCGGCTGCTGGAGATCCGCATCCGGCGCATCTCGGCCTACGACATCGAGAAGCACAAGCAGGAGCTGGCGGGCGTCGAGACCGAGCTCGAGACCACGCGCAAGAAGCTCCGCCAGCTGACCAAGACCGTGATCGCCTGGCTCGAGTCGCTGCTCGAGCGCTACGGCGAGCAGTACAAGCGCCGCACCAAGGTGACCTCGATCGAAGAGGTCGACAAGAAGGCGGTCGCGACCGCGAACATCAAGCTCAGCTACGACGAGGAGTCGGGCTTCTTCGGCTCCGACGTGCGCGGCTCGGAGCACCAGCTGCAGGTGACCGAGTACGACCGCGTGCTCGCGGTCTCCTCGGACGGCACCTACCGCATCATGGCGCCGCCGAAGAAGGTGCTGCTGCCGCGGAAGGTGCTGTGGGTGGGGCTGTTCGACGCGGAGAAGGGCAAGGACTTCACGCTGGTCTACCGCGACGGCGCGCGCAACGCCTACGGCAAGCGCGTGCACATCGAGAGCTTCATCCACGACAAGGAGTACCGGCTGTTCAAGGACGAGAAGGGGAAGCTCGACCTCCTGCTCGAGGGCGACGCGCCGCCCGGCAAGCTGCACCTGCAGTTCGTGGCGCAGAAGCGGCAGCGCCAGAAGGAGGCCGAGTTCGACCTGGGCGAGCTCGAGTTCGCGGGCACCAACGCGCGCGGACAGAAGCTCGCGCCCAAGCCGGTCGCGAGAGTGAAGCAGGTCCTGCCCGACTGACCGGGCTCCGGCTCAGCGCCGGCGCTGCTTCTGCTGCCACTCGACGATCGCGGCCTCCGCGTCGGCGCGCGAGAGGTGGGCGCTGGTCAGCAGCGCCCCGAGCTTGGGAAGGCTCTCGGAGGCGCGGGTCGCGGACATCTTGCCCACCTGCTTGGCCGGCGCGATCACCGCCTGGAAGCGCGCGCCGGCCTTGGCGAAGTCGGGCCAGAACACCTCGGCGATCCACTTCGCGTCGGCCGGGTCGACGACCGCGTACTTGCTCGCATCGCTGAGCCACGGCGCGCCGGGTCGGGTGCGCGCGGTGTCGATGCACGCGCGATACGCCCGGCGCAGGTCGTCGCCCTTGCGGAACACCCCTGCCATTCGGAGAGGAAGTAGCCGTGCTGCTCGTGCCAGGAGATCCGCACCCGCTCGTCTTCGTACACCCGGGTGAGCTCGGACATTCGACCTTCCTCTAGTCGCCGCGCTGGGCGTGCTTCCGGCGCCACTCGAGCAGCGCCGCCTCGGCCTGGGCGCGCGTTGCGTGCACGCTGATCTCGAAGCTGCCGTTGCCGAGCACCTTCTCCACGGTGCGGCCGGCCGACATCTTCGCCACCTCCTTCTGGGGCGGAACCGCGGCCTCGTACACCGCGCCCGCGCCGATGAACTGCGGCCAGAACGAGGTCTCCATCCACTTCACGTCGGCCGGATCGATCACCGCGAACTTGCTCGCGTCGACCAGCCAGAGCGCCCCGGGCCGTGCGCGCGCCGCGTCGATGCACGCCTGGTAGGCGCGGCGCAGCTCTTCCCCCTTGCGGAACACGGGCTGCCAGTCCGACAGGTAGTACTGGTGCTTTTCGTGCCAGTAGATGCGCAGGATGTCGTCCTGGTACACGAGCGTCAGCGGGGCCAACTGCGGTCCTCCCGGCGAACTCTTCGGATTCGGGAGCAGCGGGCTACACTGCAGCGGAATGCTCCGCAGGATCCTGCTCGGACTCGCCGCGCTGCTCCTCGCCGCCGTGGCAGCTGCGGCGATCGCGATCCTGCTCGACAAGCGCGTGATCAACGGGATCGCGCCGGCGCTGCCCACGGCTGACGAGCTGATGGCGTTCGACCCCGACGCCGACCTCCCCATCCGGCTCTCGTGGATCAACACCGCCACGCAGCCGATGGCCCGCTCGCTGGTGCTCGACCCCGCGCTCGATCCGACGCCCGACCAGCCGTACGTGATGAGTTACCCCTCATTCGTGTTCGAATGGGCCGATGGCCGCATCTTCCTGGTCGACCTGGGCATGGACCGGGCGGCCGCGGAGGCGTTCGGCCGGCCGTTCGAGCTGCTGGTGGGAGCGAAGAAGATCCAGCCGCTCGGCAGCGCCGCCGAGCGGCTCGGCGACGCGCTCGCGCGGGTGAAGGGCGTCGCCTTCACCCACGAGCACAAAGACCACACCCAGGGCGTCACCGATCTGTGTCGGCTGCACCCGCGGCCGATCGCGCTGTTCCAGGACCGGCTGCAGGTGGAGGAGACGAACTACACCACGCGCGGCGCGCAGCGACAGATCCGCGACGCGGACTGCATGGCGCGCCGGATGGTCGACGGCACGCGGCTGCTGGCGCTGCCCGGCTTCCCCGGCCTCGCCTTCTTCGCCGCCGGCGGCCACACCCCCGGCTCGCAGATCTTCGTCGCGCACGTGCGCACCGGCGACGGCGTGCGCACCTGGGTGCTCACCGGCGACATCGTGAACCAGATCGACGGGATCCGGCGCAACGTGCCGAAGCCACCGCTCTACAGCCTGTTGCTCGTGCCCGAGTCGACCGCACGGCTCGACGTGCTGCGCCGCTTCCTCGGCGGCCTGGAGAGCGAACACGGCGTGGGGCTCCTGGTCTCGCACGACCAGCTCTCGCTCGAGGCCAGCGGGCTGCCCGCGTTCTGACGCGATAAGCTCGCGCGCGTGTCGCCGTCCGTCCTGGCCGCCCTGCTCGTGACCCAGACCTGTGGCGGGCTCGCGCCGATCCTGACCAAGCTCGCGCTCGGCGGTCTCGGTCCATGGAGCGTGGTGGTGACTCGCCAGCTCCTGGGCGTGGTGGTGCTGTTCGCGATGGCGCGGGCCGCCGGAATGCGCTCCCGCCCGCGCGTGCCCTTCACGCGCCGGGAGCGGGCGCTGCTGCTCACCCTCTCGTGGGCGGGATTCGCGCTCCCGCAGATCCTGCTGGCGCACGGGATCGCGCGCTCGACCGGAACCAACGGCGCGCTGCTCTCCCCGCTCGAGCCGATCGGCATCCTCGTCGGCGGCGCGCTGTTCCTCGGCGAGCGACTCACTCCGTGGCGGCTGCTCGCCGTGGCGCTGGGAACCGCCGGCGCGAGCGCGATCGTGCTGCAGGGCGACGTCCGGCCCGAGCTCGGCGACCCGCTCGGCGACGCCTTGATCGCGCTGGGACACCTCGCCTGGGCGATCTACACGCTGGCGGCCAAGCCGCTGCTCGAGCGCCACGACCCGGGGCGGATCTCGCTCTACGCGGTCGCGCTCTCCATCCCCGTGCTCGCGCCGCTCGCGGTGGGGGAGCCGCTCGATCCCGCGCGCGCGCTCCACGGCCTGGCGTGGGTCGCCGTCCTGGCCGTCACCGCCACGGCGATCGGCACGCTGACCTGGAACTACGCGCTGCGCTCGCTCAGCGCGGGTACCGTCGCGGCGTTCATCTTCGTGCAGCCGCTGGTCGGGCTGGCCGCCGGCCGGCTCGCGCTGGACGAGCCCGTCGGCCCGCTCGCAGTGGGCGGCGCGGTACTGATCCTGGTCGGTGTCACGCTGGAGGCGCGGCACGCGGCCGCGGCGGCTCCGGCCACGGCGAGCGAAGGCGCGTGAGCGAGGCGCTCGCCGCGCTGCTCGAGCAGCTGGGGACGAGCGATCGCGGCCTGTCGTCGGCCGAGGCCGAGGCGTCGCTCGCCCGGACCGGCCCGAACGAGTTCGCGCGCAAGAGCTGGCTCGAGAACGCGTTCGAGCTGGTGCGCAGCGCCGCGAACCCGCTGGTGCTGATCCTGCTCACGGCGGCGGGTGCCGCCGCCGTGCTCGGCGAGGTCGCAGACGCGCTGATCATCGGCGCGATCGTGCTGCTCAGTGCGGGCCTGAATCTTTGGCAGACCACGCACTCGGACCGGGCCGTGCGCGCGCTCCAGCAGCCGATCGCACCGACCGCGACCGTGCGCCGCGACGGCGCCTGGGTGGAGCTGCCGCGGCGCCAGATCGCCGTGGGAGACGTGATCCGGCTCTCGGCGGGCGACCTCGTTCCCGCCGACGCGCGCGTGCTGTCCTCGGCCGATCTGCACCTGCAGCAGGCGGCGCTCACCGGCGAGTCGCTGCCGGCGGAGAAGCTGCCGTCGAAGGGCCCGCCCGACCTGTCCGGGCCCGAGTCACCCGACCTGGTCTTTCTCGGCACCTCGGTGGTGAGCGGCGTCGGCACCGCCAAGGTGTTCGCGACCGGCGGCGCCACCGAGTTCGGCGACGTGGTGCAGCGCCTCGCCGCACGCCCCGACGAGACCGAATTCGAGCGCGGCGCGCGGCGCTTCGGGCTGTTGATCCTGCGCACGGTGCTGTTCCTGGTGCTCTTCATCCTGGCGCTGAACGTTGCGCTCGGCCGCAATCCGATGGAGTCGCTGCTGTTCTCGCTCGCGCTCGCGGTCGGGCTGACGCCCGAGTTCCTGCCCGTGATCACCACGGTCACGCTCGGCCAGGGCGCGATCCAGATGGCGCGCGAGAAGGTGATCGTGAAGCACCTCTCGGCGATCCAGAACCTGGGCAGCATCGACCTCTTGTGCAGCGACAAGACCGGCACGCTCACCGCCGGCACGATGTCGCTCGACGCGTCGCTCGGCCCTTTCGGCGGCGCTTCGCAGCGCGCGCTGTTCCTGGCGCGGCTGAACAGCGCGTTCGAGACGGGCATCAAGAGTCCGCTCGACGCCGCGATCCTGGACGGTGGCCCGGGCGCGACCGACGGCTATCGCAAGGTGGACGAGATCCCGTTCGACTTCGAGCGGCGCCGGCTCTCGATCGTGGTCGAGAAGGACGGCGAGCTCTCGCTCGTCACCAAGGGAGCGCCCGAAGGCGTGCTGTCGCTCTGCACCCGCTACGACGACGGGAACGGCGCGCGGCCTCTCGACGCCGAGGCGCGCCGGCGCGCCGAGCAGACCTTCCGCGAGGCGAGCGAGCGCGGCTTTCGCGTGCTCGGCATCGCCTGGGCGCGGCCGGCCGCCGCCGAGCGCTTCAGCTCGGCCGACGAGAAGGAGCTCACGCTCGCGGGCTTCCTCACCTTCGCGGACCACCCGCTCGAGGACGTCGACGCCTCGATCGCGAAGCTGCGCGCTGACGGGGTCGAGGTCAAGATCCTGACCGGCGACAACGAGCTGGTGACCCGGCACGTGTGCGGCCGCGTCGGCGTCGCGCCGGATCGGCTGGTGCTGGGCAGCGAGATCGAGCGTCTGGACGAGCCGGCGCTCGGCGTGGTCGCCGAGCAGACCACCGTGTTCGCGCGCGTGTCGCCGGCGCAGAAGCACCGGATCATACGCGCGCTCAAGGCCCGCGGGCACGTGGTCGGGTACATCGGCGATGGCATCAACGACGCGCCCTCGCTGCACGCCGCCGACGTCGGCATCTCCGTCGCGGGCGCGGTCGACGTGGCGCGCGAGGCAGCCGACATCGTGCTGCTCGAGCGGCGGCTCGACGTGCTGCACGCGGGGATCCTGGCGGGAAGGCGCTCGTTCGGGAACGTGCTCAAGTACCTGCTGATGGGCACCAGCTCGAACTTCGGCAACATGCTGAGCATGGCGGGCGCGGCGCTGTTCCTGCCCTTCCTGCCGATGCTGCCGACGCAGATCCTGCTCAACAACTTCCTCTACGACATGGCGCAGGTCACCATCCCCAGCGACAACGTCGATCCGGCCTACGTGCGCCGCCCGCAGCGCTGGGACATCCGGCTGGTGCGCGATTTCATGCTGGTGCTCGGCCCGGTGAGCTCGCTGTACGACTTCCTGACCTTCTTCGTGCTGCTCCGCCTGTTCGGCTACGGCGAGAAGCTCTTCCACACGGGCTGGTTCGTGGAGTCACTCGCCACTCAGACGCTGGTCCTCTTCGTGATCCGCACGGCGGGCCGACCGTGGAGCAACCGGCCCAGCGCGCCGCTCGCCGCCACGGTGCTGGCGGTGGTCGCGTTCGGGGCGCTCCTGCCCTACCTGCCGCTCGCGGACTGGCTGGGCTTCGCGCCGCTCCCCGCCTCGTACTTCGCGTTCCTGGTCGCGGTGGTCGGCACCTACCTCGCGCTCACCGAAGCCGTGAAGCGCGCGATGATGCGCCGGCTCGTCCCGCTCGACGCCTAGCGCCGCGCGCCCCGCGCGCAGCGAATCGAGCGAGAACGCGGCGATGCCGAGCCAGATGAAGCCGAGCGAGACCGCACGCGAGAGCGTGAGCGGCTCGCCGAACGCGATCACCGCGATCAGGGCCGACAGCGTCGGCGCGAGATACTGGAACAGCCCCAGCAGCGACAGCGGCAGACTGCGCGCAGCGCGCGCGAACCAGAGCAGCGGCAGCGCCGTCAAGGCGCCCGAGAGCACGAGCAGGATCCTGGTCTGCGCGTCGCCGCCGACGAAGTGACTGTCTCCCTGGCGCGCCAGCACCGCGAGCGCAGCCAGCGCGAGCGGCGCGACGATCGCCGTCTCGATCAGGAGGCCCACCAGCGACGACACCGGCGTGAGCTTTCGCACCAGGCCATACAGCGCGAAGGTGCCGGCCAGCACGAGCGGGATCCACGGCGCCGCGCCCGCGCCGAAGCCGAGCACGGCGACGCCCAGCGCAGCCAGCCCGATCGCCGCGACCTGCCCCCGGCGCAGCCGTTCGCCGAGCAGCGCCACCCCCAGGCCGACGCTCACGAGCGGGTTCAGGTAGTAGCCGATGGACGCCTCGACGATGCGCCCTGCGCCGACCGCCCAGATGAAGATGCTCCAGTTCAGCCCGATCAGGGCGCCCGACGCGCACAGCGCGAGCGCGCGCCGGGGGTCGCGCAGCACCTGGCGCAGCTCGTCGCCGCGGCGCAGCAGCGCCACCCAGAGCGCGGCGAAGCCGAGCGACCACAGCACCCGGTGCGCCACGATCTCGAGCGGCGGGAGGCCGCCGAACAGCTTCCAGTAGGCGGGGAGCACGCCCCACCAGCCGTACGCTGCGAGCGCATAGCCCGCACCCGCCCAACGCCCGCCCGGATCGCCGCTCATCGCGGCGCTTGGGTGCCACAGCTCGTGGCGGCGTGTCGAGCGGGCGGACCTAGCTCGACGCAGCGGGCTCCCGGCGCAGCCGCAGGACGCCGGAAGGGTGAGCCTCCTCCGGCGTGTCGAGCCCGGCGATCCGGCGCACGGTCGCCAGCCGCAGCGGCAGGAGCTCCTCCCACGGCAACGCGACGAGGCACTTCGCCTGCCGGCCGCGGCGCCACACGCGGAAGGCGTAGCCGAGATAGCTCGGACCCCAGTAGCGCAGCATCTCGAAGGTCGCTCCGGTCGTCAGCAGCCCGTTCCCCCGGCCCCCGAGCTGCGCCTGGGAGAAGACCAGCAGCGTGGCCTCGCCCGCATCGTCGGTGCCGTAGCCGGTCACGACGTGCGCCAGGTCGTGCGTCAGGATCAGCCGCTCGCGGAACCAGGCGCGCGCCCAGTCGCTCACCGGCAGCCCGCTCTCGCGCTCCCAGCGCGACACCGTCTCGTGCTCGAGCTCGACCAGGCCCGTGGCGGAGAAGCCGTTGCAATCGAGGTACTCGAGATAGGCACGGCCGAGACTCTCGCGCGACATGCGCTCGAGCGCGGCGCGATCCGAGAGCGCCGTCGCGAGCGAGGGCCGCTCGGCGAGCAGCGTGCGGCCGGCGCTGCTCGCGGCGAAGCGCTGGAAGCTGCGCTCGAAGTCGCGCCGGCCGATCGCCAGGTTCACTTCGAGCGCCTTTGCGGTGTCGTCGGGATCGGACAGCAGGGCCTGCAGCGCGCTGAACGCGCGGCGCCAGTCCATTCGGGCGAAGCCGGGCGGTGCAGCGGGGATCTCGGGAACGGATGCCGGGGCCATCAGCTCTCCTTCGCGCGCCGCGGCCGCGGCCGCGCGCGCCTCCTGGGGGTGGGCTTGCGAATGGGATCCTGTGGCAGGGGAGCGAGCGCGACCAGCCGTCTGGGCGCGGTCGCGAAGCGCGCTGCCGCGACCGCGCCGAGGAAGATCTCCGAGGTGCGTTCCATCCGCGCGGCGAGCGACTCGCCCGGCTCGTCGTAGAGCCAGTGCACGATCGTGCCGTTGGTCAGGCTGTCGAACGCGCGCGCGAGGTCGGCCGCCGAAGCGAGCGGCTGCAGCTCGCCGCGCTCCAGCCCGCGCGCCATGAGCGCCTCGAGCTGCGCGAAGGTGCCCGCTCTCGCGCGCTGGGCTGCGCCGCCTTCGTCCAGGCCGACCCAGATCTTCATGATCTCGCGAAACACCCCGCGGAAGAACGAGGCGTAGGCCTCGATGCCCGTGCCCATGTGTGCGAAGAACGCGCGGATCAGGGTCGGCGTCGGCGTCGTCTCGTCGGCGAGCGCGCGCTCCAGCATGCCGCTGAAGTACGCGATCACCTCCTCGGTGATCGCCTCGGCCAGCGCGTACTTCGAGGCGAAGTAGTTGAACACCGTAGCGCGTGCGACGCCCGACGCGGCGGCAACCTCGCTCATGGTCACCTGCTCCATGCCGCGCTCGGCGAACAGCGCGCGCGCCGCCGCGAGGATCCGCTCGCGCTGCTCGCCCTTGCTCTGCTCGCGGATCGTCATTGGACTCGAGTCTAAACTTTACTTTGGACTCGAGTCCAGGCTTTCTCGCTGAACGACTCCCGCTCCTGGGGCGTCATAGCTCCGATGCGCAGGTGGCTGTGGCGGGCTCCGGAGGTCGCGCTGGCGGCGTGTCTCGCGCCGCTCGCGGTGCGGGTCTTGTTCCGCGACCGCGTGCCGAGCCTGGCGCCGCTCACCTATGCGACCCCGCTGTGCGTGCTGGCGGCGCTCGCGGCGCTGGGCTGGGCGCTCGCCTGGCGGCTGGAGCGGCGTGCGCTCGGCCGCGTTGCCGGTGCGCTCGCGCTCGTGCTCGGACTCTGGACCGTCGCCGCCAACGTTTCGCTGCATCCGCTCGCCCAGCCCGGCCGCTACCGCGGCCTGCTCTGGAACATCGAAGCCGGCAAGCGCGGCTGGGAGCGCGTGGCCGAGCAGGTGCGCGCCGAAGATCCGGACGTCGCCGCCTTCATCGACGTCGGCCACAAGCCGGGCATCCGCTCGCCCGCGTTGAAGCGCGCGCTGCCGGACAGCGAGATCTACGACTGGAACGACGCGCTGGCGATCGCGGTGCGCGGGCGGATCGTCCACAGCTTCTACTACCCGCTCGGCACCGCCAGCCACGCGGGCGTCGCGCGCGTCGAGCTCGCGGACGGACGGCGGCTCACCGTGGTGATCGTGCATCCGCGCTCCGCGCCGACCGAGTCGCGCGCAGGCGTGTTCAAGGCGCTGGCCGACGTGCTGGAGCCGCTGCGCAGCGAGCCGCTCCTGGTCGTCGGCGACTTCAACACCCCGTCGGACTCCGTCTACTTCGATCCGATCCGGCGCGAGTTCCACAGCGCCTTCGAGACCGCCGGCATGGGCTATGCCGCGAGCTGGCCGATGCCCGTGCCGCTGCTCGCGATCGACCAGGTCTGGTCGACCGACTCCGTGCCGATCCGCAGCTGCCACCTGTCGGGCTCGCTCGCGTCGGACCACCGGCTGGTGGCGTTCAGCTTCGACTGAGCGTCACGCCGGCGCGGGCAGCCCGAGGTCCTTGGCCAGCAGGTTCGTGACGATGTTGTTCGTCTCGAACTTCGAGTCCGCGGGCATCACCCCGTAGTGCACCATCTGCTGCGCGATGCGGATCATGATCACCGCGAAGCGGAACGCGGCCCAGATGCCGTAGAAGCGCAGGTGCCGGGTCTTGCGGCCGACCAGCTCCTCGTAGCGCGCGATCGTCTCGTCGAAGCCGGGGAAGCCGGGCAGCCGCGGCACGCCCAGCCCCTCGCTGTGGTGGCGGTCGAGGAAGATCGCCCAGGCCAGGTCCTGCTCGCCGTTCCCGTGGGTCACCATCTCGAAGTCGAGCACCGCGGCCGGCTCGGTGCCCGCGAACAGGATGTTGCCGATGCGCGCGTCGCCCCAGCACAGCGAGTCGACCGGATCGTCGGGCGCGTTCTTCTTCAGCCACTCCCATGCGGCGTCGACCGTCGGCTGCGGACGGCCGCGCGCGGCCCAGCCGAGATAGCGCTCGTAGTAGGCCAGGTGCTGCTCCAGCGGTGACTTGCCGAGCTCGGGGCGGTCCAGGTACTCGAAGCCCGCGGCGCGCCAGTCGATGCGGTGGATCTTGGCCATGCTCTCGATGCCGCCCCACCACACGCGCGCCTGGTCGGCGGGTGGAAGCTCCTTCAACCAGCCCTCGAGCGTGTAGGGAGGTCGGTCGGACGGCACGCGCCCGTCGACCCGACCCATCACGTAGAACGGCGCGCCCAGGACGCTGGTGTCCTCGGTCTCGAGCCAGTGCGTCGGAGGCACCGGGACGCCCGCCGCGCCGAGCAGCCGCATCGACTCGAACTGCAGCCGCAGGTCGTACTCGGGGAAGACCTGGTAGCCGGTCGGCTGGATGCGCACGACCAGCGATTCCTTCCGCGCTCGGCCCGCTTCGCGCCAGGAGAGGTCGAAGAGCAGCGTCTCGTTGGAGAAGCCGGAGGCCTGCGGTGCGACCAGCTCGGAGAGCTCGAGATCCCCGGCCTGCGGGAGGCGCTTCTGCAGCCAGCCCGCCAGCGCGGCGCGCGCGCCGGCGAGATCGCGCTCCCAGGCGGTGGGCACGGCCCGCCGGCTAGCGCCGCGGCAGACCGAGCACGCGCTCGGCGATGATGTTGCGCTGGATCTCGCTCGTGCCGGCGAAGATGGTCGGCGCGCGCGACTGCAGCTCGCGTTGCGCGGCGCGGCCGTGCTCGGGCGCGTGCGGCGAGTCGCCGACGAGCTGCCCGTAGGGCCCGAGCAGGTCGTTGCCGAGCCGCGCCAGGCGCTGTCCCATCTCGGAGTAGTAGAGCTTCTGCAGGCTGGACTCCGAGCCGGGCTTGTGGCCGTTGGCCAGCGCGGTGAGCGAGCGCAGCGAGTTCAGCCGCAGCACCTCGAGCTCGACGAAGGCCTGCGCCACCCGCTGCCGCGTGACACGGTCCTGTGTCGCCGGCCGGCCGCCGCGGCGCGCCGCGCGCGCCGTCTCCACCACCTGTTCGAACTCGCGGCGATAGGTGGCGTAGCGCGACAGCGTCGAGGCGCCGCGCTCGTAGCCGAGCACGGTGTTCGCGATCTGCCAGCCCTGCGTCGGCTTGCCGATCAAGTTCTCCGCCGGCACCACGACGTCCTTGAAGAAGCACTGCGAGAAGCCGCGGTTCCCGGTCATCTGCACCAGCGGCGCGACTTCGATCCCCGGCGTCTTCATGTCGATCAGCAGGAAGCCGATGCCCTCGTGCTTGTCCGCCTTGGGGTCGGTGCGCACCAGGCAGAAGATCCAGTCGGCGCGATGCGCCTGGCTGGTCCAGATCTTCTGGCCGTTCACCACGTAGCGGTCGCCGCGCAGCTCGGCGGTGGTGCGCAGGTTCGCGAGGTCCGAGCCGGCGCCGGGCTCGGAGTAGCCCTGGCACCACATCTCCTCGGCGCGCAGCATCGGGCGCAGGAAGCGCTTCTTCTGCGCCTCGCTGCCGTGGTGGATGATCGCGGGCCCGCACAGCCCGATGCCCAGCCCGTTGGTCGTGGGCGGCGCGTGCGCGACCACGAGCTCTTCCTGCAGCAGCGCATTCTCGACGTGGGTGCGGCCCTGGCCGCCGTACTCCTTCGGCCAGGTCACGCCGACGTAACCCGCGTCGTAGAGCTCCTGGTGCCAGCGGCGGATGCCGTCGAAGGTCGCGTCTTCGCTCTCGAACTCGTCGCCCTCGTGGTTCTGCCACCAGGGCGGCACGTGCGCGCGGATCCAGGCGCGCGCGCGGTCGCGGTATTCGAGCTCGGCCACAGAGAAGCGAAAGTCCATGGGCCCTCCGAACTGGCGCGCATTGTACCCCGTGGGGCTACTGGAACGAGAGCGCGCGCAGGTAGGCCGGTCCGCCCAGGCGCTGCGCTTCGCTCTCGATGTGCTCGGTGCGCTCGCGCACGTAGTCGGAGGGCCGGTCGGCGTGCAGCCGGTCGGGCGCGGGCAACACCGCAGCGAGTCGGGCCGACTGCTCGGCGTCGAGCCGCGAGGGCGGCACGCCGAAGAAGCGCTGCGCCGCTGCGCCTGCGCCGAAGGTCCCCGGCGCGAACTCCGCCACGTTCAGGTACACCTCGAGGATGCGGCGCTTGGGCCAGAGCGTCTCGAGCAGCACCGTGAAGTAGGCCTCGATGCCCTTGCGCAGCCAGCTCCGCCCGGGCCACAGGAACAGGTTCTTCGCCACCTGCTGGGTGATCGTGCTCGCTCCGCGCGACGGGCCGCCGTCGCCGCGGTCTCCGAGGGCGTCGGCGATCGCGTCGAAGTCGAAGCCGGCGTGGATCGGGAACTTCTGGTCCTCCGCCGCGACCACGGCGATCGGCAGCTGGGGCGAGATCTCGCGGTAGGCGACCCAGCGGTACTCGCTGCGGTAGTGCGAGTCACCCGCGATCACGGCCGCAACGCGCGCCTCGATCATGAAGGCGGTGGTGACCGGCCGGATCCAGCGCAACAGGAGCACCGAGCCGACCGAGCCGACGAGCACGATCAACAGCGCGCGCGCGGCCAGGTGCACGATCGGGTGGCGGACCGCCGCCCGGCGCTTCCGCCGCGTCGCCGCCATCGCTAGCGGCCGGTGAACTTCGGCTTCTCTTTGCGCAGGAACGCGGCGACGCCGGTGGCGAAGTCCTCGCTGCGGCCGGTGTACATCATCGCCTCGGCCTCGAGGTCGAGCACGTCGCGCAGGTGCCCGTGCAGCGCCAGGTTCAGGTGCCGCTTCATGTAGCGGTACGAGAGCGGGGGGCCATCTGCGAGCTGCCGCGCGAGCGCGCCGACCTCACTGCGGAACGAAGCCTGCGGCCAGACGCGGTAGAGCAGCCCGATGCGCTGGGCCTCGGCCGCGTCGATCCGCTCGTTCAAGAGATACATCTCGCGCGCCTTGGCCGAGCCGATGAGCTTGGTCAGGAAGTACGAGCCGCCGAAGTCGCCGGAGAAGCCGATGCGCGCGAACGCGGTGGTGAAGATCGCGTTCGCGCTCGCCACCCGGATGTCGCAGGCGAGCGCCATCGACAGCGATGCGCCCGCGGCAGCACCGTTCACCGCCGCGATCGTCGGCTTGGGCATGGTGTGGAGCATCCACGACGCCTCCTGCACCCGCTTCAGCCCGTCGAACGACTCCTCGAGCGTCTGCCGCGCGCGCGCGCTGCGGTCGGCCGGGCTCGGGCCGTCGGGCGGCGCCAGGTCGGCCCCCGCGGAGAACGCGCGCTCGCCCGCGCCGGTCAGCACCACCACGTGCACGCCCGAGTCGTCGGCCAGCTCGCGCAGGCTCCTGGTGAGCGATTCGAGCAGCTCGGTGGTGAGCGAGTTCATCCGCTCGGGGCGGTTCATGGTGACGGTCGCGACGCCGTCGCTGCGCTCGACGAGAATGGTTTGCGACATGGCGGCGATTATACGGACTCGCCGCGCGTCACAGCATGGGATGAGCGAGCAGACGCCCGAATCGATCGCGAGCGACTTCGACCGGATCGCGCAGCTGCCCGACGATCCCTGGGACCACAACCGCCTGTACCTCGGCGTGCTCCTGCGCGAGCTGCCGCCGCGCGTCGGCGACGCGCTGGAGGTGGGGTGCGGCGCGGGCGAGCTGACCGCACGGCTCGCGGCCCGCGCGGAGCGGGTGATCGCGATCGACCTGTCTCACGAGATGCTCGCGGCTGCGCGGGCGCGCTGCGCGGGGCTCGCGAACGTCGAGCTCGTCGGCGCCGATGCGCTCGAATATCCGCTGGCGCCGGCGAGCTTCGACGCGATCGCCTCGGTGGCGACGCTGCACCACCTGCCGCTCGCGCAGATGCTCGCACGGCTGCGCGACGCGCTGCGGCCGGGCGGCGCGTTGCTCGTGCTCGACGTGCTCGACGAGCACACGCCGACCGGCGTCGCGCTCTCCGCGCTCACGCTCCCGCTGAACGTGATCGGGCGCCTCGCGACCAGCGGCCGGCTGCGCCCGACGCCCGAGGCGCGGGCGGCGTGGCAGGCGCACTGCGCCACCGACCGATTCCCCGCGCTGGCCGAAGTCCGCGCCGTCGCGGCCGAGATCCTTCCCGGCGCCCGCCTGCGGCGCCACCTGTTCTGGCGCTACTCACTGGTTTGGCGGAAGCCCAGTCAGTGAGCTCTGCGGGCTGATCGACCTCCCGATCTCCCGGTGCTAGCCTGAGACGCGAGGAAGGTCCCCATGGGTGTGGCGCGAGGTCTCTCTGCGCTCTGTCTCGTCGCGATCGGTCTCGCTCTCTGGCCAGTCTCTGCCCGCGCCGATCGCGACACGGATCTCGCCGCGATCGACCAGAAGCTCCAGTGGAAGACCGGCGAGGTCGCGCTCGCAGACGGTGCCGCCACCCTGCACACCACCGACGCATTCCGCTTCCTCGACCACGACCAAACCAAGCTGGTGCTCGAGAAGCTCTGGGGCAACCCGCCGGGCAGCGCCGACGGCGTGGTCGGGATGATCTTCCCCGCCGACGTCGGGCCCACTGCGCCGAACGGCAGGGCTGTTCAAGTGGCTGATCGCCGCCGTGCTCGCGGCCAAGAAGGCGATCGCCGTCGGGGCCGTCGCCGCTGTCGCCGCCGTGCGCAGGTTCTTCTCGCGGAAGGCGCCGAAGCCGCCCGAGATCCCGCCAGCCCCGAGCGCCTGACCCCCGCTCAGTGAGCCTCGGGCTTCGCCGCCAGCGCGATCGGCTGGTCGGGCGTATCGAAGCCCCACATCGCACCGTTCAACGGGTCGATGAATGCCATGGCGAACCAGCCGGGCGGCAGGAACAACAGGTTCACGAACCACCAGCCCGAGACGTAGCTGCGCAGCTCGATCGTCCGGCTCTCGTAGCCGTCCTTCGCAACGGTGATGCTGTATTTCGCAGGGGTGAAGTAGCCGTCGCCGCGCGGGAGAAAGAGCGGGAACGGGGTCGTTCCCGTGCGCGGCGGTGTGCCGGGGGACGCCGTGTCGAGCACCTCGTAGTGCGCACCGTCGGGGAGCGAGCGCAACGTGAACGAGACCTCCGTCTTGTTCATCGCCGTTGCGCAGCCGCACAGTCCGGCGAACGCGAGGACGAGCGCCCGCTTCAACCGACGATTCCAGCCGCCCGCTTCGCCTTCGCCTTGGCCGCGTCGAGGTCGTAGGTGCGGTTCATCATCGTGCGCTGCGCGACCAGGCCGCCGCCCGCCTGCAGCGTGGTGACGAGCTGCCAGCCGCCGTACGCGTCGGCGGTCAGGTCGCGGATCAGGTTGTAGATGCGCATGCGCTGCTCGACGTCGACGTCGGGCGTGGTGTGGAGATACTTGCGCAGATACTTCCCGCTCTCGGGGTTCCGCAGGTCGGCCTCCTTGGGCAGGGTGAGCACCAGCCCGCCGCCCAGATCGTGCAGCTTCTGCACGATCGCGTGGTAGTTCGCCGCGAAGTAGTACTTGCCCACGTTCACGCCCAGCACGTTGGGATGGACCATGCCCGACGGCGTGCGCTCGAAGTTGCGGCAGGCCCAGTCCAGGCTCATGCGGATCAGCTGCGCGTAGCAGACCATCTCCGACACGGCGTCCTGCACGTGCGCGTTGCCGCCCTTGCCCTGCTGCTCCGACACGAGCAGGGCCAGGCCGACCAGGATCTCGGCGCGCTCGGCCGCCTCGACCATGCCGAGCGTCCGCTCCCACAGTCCGAGCGAGCGCGCGAACACGCCCGCCAGGCGGAATTCGCCCGCGAGGAACACGCGCTCCCAGGGCACGAACACGTCGTCGAAGATGACGAAGCCCTCGGGCATGCTGTGGTGCGCGCTGGCGGGATAGTCGAACTCCGGCTGGTCGGCCGGCGCGAAGCTGCGGTTGATGATCGCCACGCCCCTGGTGTTGGTGGGGATCGAGAACGAGACTGCGTAGTCGGCTTCCTCGTGGCGCATGGACTTGGTCGGCATCACCACCAGCTCGTGCACCAGCGCCGCGCCGGTGATGTGCAGCTTGGCGCCCCGCACCACGATGCCCTTGTCGCTGCGGTCGACGATGCGCAGGTACAGGTCGGGATCGTCCTGCTGGTTGGCTCGCCGGCTGCGGTCGCCCTTCGCGTCGGTGATCACCTCGGCGGCGCGCAGGTCGTTGTCGCGCGCGTAGCGCCACAGGTTCTCGATGTTTTCGGCGTAGCGCGGGTTCACCGCCGCCACCTCGTCCTTCACCGACTGCAGCGCCATGTACACGCCGGTGACTCCGCCCACGATGCTCATCTCGGTCGCGAGCTCGAGCCGCCTGGCGAGGTCTTCCTCGCTCTTCGGGATCTGGAACACCCGGTGGGCGAGCGTGCCCTCTTCAGTGGTGTAGGTCATGCGCGCGCGGCGCTCCGGGTCGTCGTACTCGTAGTCGCGCGAAGCCACGGCGAGCGGAACGCGGAAGCGCGGGTCCGTGGCGACGTCGTCGATGCGGTCGCCGTCCCAGTACAGGACGCGACCGTCGCGCAGGCTCTCGACGTACTCGGCCGGGGTCTTCAGGGGCATGTCGGCTCCTTCTGGTCGGGCCGATTCTAGCCCCCGTCGAATTCCGGCGCGTAGCGCACCTTCCCGCTCTGCCGCGCCAGCGCTCCCGGCTCGAGCTCGAGCGCCATGAACGCGTCGCGCGGCGGGGCGTCGCCGAACGAGAGCCCGAAGCGCGCGGCGGGCCCGAAGCCGAAGCGCGGGTAGTAGCTCGGGTGACCGAGCACGACGGCGAACGGCGCCCCTGCGGCGCGGCATGCGTCGAGGCCCGCGCGAGCGAGCGCGCTGCCCGCGCCGCTGCGCTGCTCGGCGGGCAGCACCGCGAGCGGGCCGAGTGCGAACGGCGCTCGTGCGAAGCTCCGCCCGTCGACGGAGACCGGGGAGAACAGCACGTGGCCGACGACCGACCCTGCGCGACAGGCGACGAGCGAGATGCAGCGAGGCTCGCGCGCCAGGAGCCGCAACGCGATCTCCGCCTCCGCGTCGCGGTCGAAGGCTTCGACGTGCACGCGGCGGATCGCCGCGACGTCGGCCGCCGTCGCGGTGCGGACCTCGCTCACGCGAGCGTGGTCGTCACCACGCGGGTGGCGCGGGTCAGCTTGTGCCGGCGCACGAACTCCGGCCGGCCGACGTCGGCGCGCGACGCCTCCCAGGTCGCCAGGCTCGCATAGCGCGTGAGCAGGATGAAGCGCGCCTCGGGCGGCCGCGGCTCCAGGCTCTTCCACAGCCCGAAGATCGCGGCGTCGTAGCCCGCCTCGAACGCGGGCCAGGCGCGCTCGGAGAGGCTCTGGAACTCAGCCGAGTCGGCTTCGCGGACCTCGAAGCTGCGGAACGCGTACACGCCGGGCTGGCGCGGGGTTGCTGGCTCGCCGGGCCGCACGGTCGCGACCATGCGCTCGACTTCGACCTCGCGGGCGCCGGCGAGCGCGCTGCCGAGCTCCGCCGGCAGCACGGTGAGCAGGATGCCCTCGTTCGCCTCGAGCCCGATCTGTCCCCGGAACAGCCCGCAGAAGGCGCGCCCCGCCGCGGCGCGCAGCATCGCGGCACGGCCCTCCCAGTCTCCGGGGCCTACACGGAATCGTGTCAGCTGCCAGGTCTCATGCATCGCGCGCTCCTAGGGCAGGGCGAACGCCATCAGCGCGTCGCCGGGCTGCGACCAGCCGTGACCGCCCGCCGCGACGACCACGAACTGCTTGCCGTCCTTGCGCAGGCGGTAGGTCAGCGGCGTCGCGTTCGCGGTGTAGGGCAGCCGCTGGGTCCAGATCTCGCGCCCGGTCTCGCTGTCGAACCCGCGCAGGAACTTGTCGGTGGTGGCGCCGATGAAGACCACGCCGCCCGCGGTGGCGAGCGCACCGCCGAGGTTCGGCGCGCCGAGGTGCAGCCAGATCGGGAACGGCGCCTGGTCGCGCGTGGTGCCGAGCACGGACTCCCACAGCGTCTCGCCGCTCACCAGGTCGATCTTGGAGATCGTGCCCCACGGCGGCGGGTTGCACGGCGCGCCCAGCGGCGAGAGCAGCGGCCCGCGGCGCACCGCGTAGGGCGTGCCCTCCATCGGGTCGAGTTCGTTCGGATAGACCCACTTGCCCGAGTCCTTGATCCGCTCGTATTCGTCGCGCGGGATCAGCTGCACCACCGACGGCACCCGCATCTGGTTCACGTACAGGGTCTGCGAGCCCTCGTCGAGCACCATCCCGCCCCAGTTCGGCCCGCCGGCAGGGCCGGGGAACTCGATCGAGCCGCGCAAGCTGGGCGGGGTGAAGATCCCGTCGGAGCGGTACTTCGCGATCTCCTGCGCGCAGGCGGCGCGGTCCCAGCGCGTGAAGCCCCAGGCGTCGGCGGGGTCGAGCCGCTCGGGGTGGATCCCGCGCGGATGGGTCGGGAACGGCTGTGTCTCCGCGAGTGACTCGCCCGGTACGTCCGTGTGCGGCACCGCGCGCTCCTCGACGGGAAACAGCGGCTCACCGGTGCGGCGGTCGAGCACGAAGATGTGACCCATCTTGGTGACCTGGGCGAGAGCGGGCACCGGCCCCAGCTCCGTCTTCAAGGTGAACAGCACCGGCTGGGCGGGCACGTCGTAGTCCCACACGTCGTGGTGGACCGTCTGGAAGGTCCAGGCGACCGCGCCGCTGTCCGCGTGTAGCGCGATCACCGAGCTCGAGTACGCGTCGAGCCCCGCGCGGGTCGCCGCCCAGTAGTCGGGCGCCGCGTTTCCGGTCGGCACGTACACCAGCCCGAGCTCGGGGTCGGCCGACAGGATCGACCACACGTTGGCGGTGCCGGGCCGGTAGCGCGGAGCGCCGGGCTCGTTCGCCCTGGCCATCGCTTCGGGCGGCACCGGATCGAACGCCCACACCAGCTTCCCGCTCACCGCGTCGAAGGCCCGCACCACGCCGCTGGGCGCATCGGTGCGCTGGTTGTCGGCGACGAGCGCGCCGATCACCACGAGATTGCCGACCACGAGCGGCGGCGAGGTCGGGTAGTACTCCCAGGGCGGCGCGTCGCCGATGCCCTCGCGCAGCTCCACGCGGCCGCCGGCGCCGAAGTCCGCGCACGGCTCGCCCGTGCGCGCATCGAGCGCGATCAGCTCGGAGTCGATCGTGCCGGTGAACACGCGCGCGCGGCAGGCGCTGGTCGAGCCGGTGCGGTCGCCCGGCCAGTAGGCCACGCCACGACAGGTGCGCGGATAGGGCCCCTGGAGCTTGCGCAGCTTCGTCTTCGGATCGAACGCCCACAGCTCGCGGCCGGTCTCGGGCTCGAGCGCGATCACGCGGTTCTTCCCGGTGCAGAAGTAGAGCGCGTCGTCGACCACGATGGGCGTGGCGTTGAACGAGGTGCGCGTGGTCCCGTCGCTGCCGTCCGACACGTCGCCGTGATGGTAGATCCAGGCCACGTGCAGGTCGGTGACGTTCGCCCGCGTGATCTGTGTGAGCGGCGAGAAGCGCAGCCCACCCTTGGTGCGGCCGTATTCGGGCCAGTCGCCCACCGGGCCCGCGTAGTCGATCGGCGCGCGCGGCTTGCACGCGAGGAGCAGCAGCGCGCTCGCGGCGAGCGCGGCGAGCGCGGCGCCTCCCCTCCCCGGCATCGCGCGAGTGTATCAGCGTGCGGTGATCAGTGGAGGAGGCGCACTCGGGTTGCGGCGAGGCCGAGCGAGGGCCCTCCCGAGCGCGGCCGCAAGCGGCGGAAGCGTGGGTAGGGTGCCCACGCGATCATCTGTCGTGCGAGCGAAGCTCTACGGACATGCAGGGCCGGTGCAGTCGATCGGGCACGTGGGGCACTTCGGTCCCGGCTCCTTGCCGATCAGCGTGCGGAATACGTCGAGGTCGCCCTGGTCGATCGTGTCGCCGGTCTCGTCCAGGTCGTACGGACCGCACGGCATGTTGCCGCCGAGGCCGCAGGTGCTCCCGTCGACGGGCTGTCCCAGCGACATGCGCATCGCTCCGAGGTCCCTGCCGTTGACGACCTTGGAGGAGCCCCAGCTCATCTCGAAGCCGGCGTCGCAGCGATTGCCGTAGCCGTCGCCGTCGTCGTCGCGCTGTCCGCCGGTGAGCGTCGACCAGGGATGGGCGGCGAGCCAGCCGTCCGGCGCGCGCGGGTTCGCGACCAGCACGCAGTTGTCGCAGGCGTCGCCCACGCCGTCGCCGTCCGAGTCGCGCTGGTCGGCATTGGCCACCGTGGGGCAGTTGTCCTCCGAGATGTCGACGCGGTCGCCGTCGTCGTCGCGGCCGGGGATGCCGTAGCTGATCCAGGCCGACAGCACGGCCTTGCCGGTGGGGTCGGGGAAGACCGCGAGCGGAGGCATGCCGCTGTCGAAGTCCAGCGACGCCATGCGCGCGATCAGCACCGAGAGCTCGGGGTGCCCCGGGTGGATGCGCTCGCCGCCGGGCACGCCCAGGTCGCCCGCCGTCGCGGGCTGGAACAGCGTGTTGGTGGCGTCGGCCGGGGTGTCGAAGCGCAGGTCCATGCCGGTCGCCGAGGGCGATCCGGGCTGGTGGCAGCTGGCGCAGTTCACGTCCATGTAGCTGCGCGCGAGCCGGTCGAGCGAGACGCCGGCGTCGTCGAGGGCCGGGAAGTGGTCGTAGCTCGAGCCCGCCGCGATCGGCGCGTCGAACAACCCAAGACAGGCGAAGCGGTCGAGCTGGTTGGGCGCGCCCGCGCCCGCGTCGAAGGAACGGTTCATCTGCCGCGTGCGCAGCCCGAGCGCGCTTCCCGCGACCGCCGTGTGGCAGTCGCTGCACTGGGACGGCAGCGGGTAGTACCAGTCGATCGCTTGCGGCCCCGCCCCGAAGTCGACGTTGTAGGTGTAGAAGAGCGAGGTCGTGATCAGCGACGCGTGGGACTGGTCGGGCGTCCACCAGTAGGTGTAGCCGCGCCAGCCGGTGTCCTGGTGCACCAGCACGCGCGTCTCGGCGTGGAGCACGCCGGTCTGGCCCGGCAGGTCGAACTGCTCCACCAGCGCCGTGCCGACCGGGAGCGTCCACGCGCCGCTCGCCGAGAAGCCGATCTGCGTGCTGCCCGGGAGCGCGAGCCAGCGCCGCGTCGCTGCCAGGCTGGCCCAGGCGGGAATGTTCACGCCGTACTCGTAGAGGCCGGGAGCCGGCGCCAGCGCTGTCGCGTCGCTGAACAGCCCGGTGTCGGAGAGCAGCTGCGGAACGCCGGGGTCGAGCTCGCTGCCGGCCGGGACGAACTTGTGGATCTGGCCATCGCTGCGGCTCAACACCAGCAACTCGCCGGCGCGGTTCTGCACGAAGGCGGTGACACCATCCAGTGTCGCGAGCTGCGCGGGCGCCGCTGCGCCGGCGGGGTCCCACGACCAGATCCGCCCGCTCGCCTCGTCGCCGTACACGTAGCGGCCGTAGAGCTGCGGCAGGTCGGGGCCGCGGTAGACGGTGCCGCCGGCGACGTCGCTGCCGCCCGTGGCGTCGTGCGGATAGACCAGCACCGGCGCCGTCAGCCCCGGCGCGTCGCAGCCCGCCCCGCGGAAGTCGCGCGTGCCCTCGCACAGCGCCCAGCCGAAGTTCTGGCCGCCCGTCGCGCCGAACGGCACGAGGTCGATCTCCTCTTGCCGGCTCTCGCCGACGTCGCCGATGAACAGGTCGCCGGTGAGCGCATCGAAGCCGAAGCGGCGCGGGTCGCGCAGGCCGCTGGCGAAGATCTCGCCGCGCTGGCCAGCGCTGCCGGCGAACGGGTTGTCGGCGGGGATCGCGTAGGGATCGCCGCCGTGCACGTCGATGCGCAGGATCTTGCCCAGCAGCGTCGCGGTGCTCTGCCCGTTGTTCTGCGGATCGCCGCTGCCGCCGCCGTCGCCGCTCGCGATCCAGAGCATGCCGTCCGGCCCGAACGCGAGCTGGCCGGCCTTGTGGTCGGGAAACGGCTGGGGGATGTCGAGGATCGTCTCTGCGCTGCCCGGGTCGGCGCTGAGCGTGCTGCCCTCGGTCGCGTGGAAGCGCACCACGCGCAGGCAGTCGCTCGCGGCGCCGCAGACCGAGGCCGCGACGGTGTAGTCGACGTAGAAGAAGCCGTCGTTCGCGAAGTCCGGATCGAACGCGAGGCCGAGCAATCCCTGTTCGCCGCCGGTCTGCACCGGCGCGTAGCTCGGGTCCGAGGCGGTGAGGTCGACCAGCGGATCACCGCTGAACGCGAAGTAGTCGTTGGCGAACACCAGCACCTGGCCGCCCAGCTGCGCGACCGCGAGGCGGTCCGCCGCGCCCGGGATCTGCGCGATCGCGACTGGATCGGTGAAGAGCAGGTATGGATAGGCGTCGACGAGCACGGGCGCAGCGACGACCGGGAAGCTGTGGCCGGCGAACGGGACGCGCTGCTCGCCGCCGCAGCTGGTCTGGGCCAGCGCGGCCGCGGGCAGGGCGACGCACAAAAGTGCAACTGCGGACGCAAACAGGAAGAGCGCGGGAGACCGACCGAGCGAGGCCGAACGGGTCATGGCGTGGCTCCATGAGCCTCCGCGTCCCGGTTCGGACATCTGGCGACCGCCATGAGTGACCGGCGTCACGAAGTCGGGCTCCGAACGTGCTTTGCATCACGCCCTCGCGGCGGGGGAGAATGACGCGCGCAACCCAGCGGAAGGAGACGCGCGGATGGGAGCTGCACTCGCGAACACGAGGCAAGGCAGAGTGCGGGGCGAGGCCGGGGACGGGCTCGCGATCTTCCGCGGCATCCCGTTCGCGCGGCCGCCCGTCGGCGCGCTGCGCTGGCGCGCGCCTGCACCGCCCGAGCCGTGGAGCGGCGAGCGCGAGGCCGTGCGCTTCGCGAGCTGCGCACTGCAGAACATGATCCCGCTCGACCTGCTCGCGGCGTTCAAGATCCACGAGACACAGAGCGAGGACTGCCTGTACCTGAACGTATGGACTCCGGCCGCGGACGGCGCGCGCCGGCCCGTGCTGGTGTGGATCCACGGCGGCGCCTTCGCGATCGGCTCGGGCGCGCAGAGCATCTACGACGGCGCGGCGCTGGCGAAGCGCGGCGACGTGGTGGTGGTGACGGTGAACTACCGGCTCGGCCCGCTCGGCTTCCTGCGCCTGCACGAGCTGACGAACGGGCGGATCCCGTCGACCGGGAACGAGGGCATCCTCGACCAGGTCGCGGCGCTGGAGTGGGTGCGCGAGAACATCGCCGCGTTCGGCGGCGACCCGGGGAACGTGACCATCTTCGGCGAGTCAGCCGGCGGCATGAGCGTCGGCACGCTGCTCGGACTGCCGGGCGCGCGCGGGCTGTTCCAGCGCGCGATTCCGCAGAGCGGCGCGTGCAGCACCGCGAACACGCGCGAGCGCGCGGTGCAGGTGGCGGAGCGCTTCGCGTCGCACCTCGGTGTCGGCCGCGACGCGGACGCGCTGCTCGCCGCCTCGCCCGCGCAGCTGCTCGCCGCGGCGACGGCACTGGGCGGCCAGCCGGGCCTGCCCGACCACGAGCTCGGCGGCATGCCGATCCAGCCGGTGATCGACGGCGAGGTGCAGCCGCGCCTCGCGCTCGAATCGGTGGCGCGCGGCTCCGCCGCGGGAGTCTCGCTCATGGTCGGCACGACGCAGGACGAGTGGAAGCTGTTCGTGTTCGCGGACCCGTCGAACCTGCAGCTCAGCGAGGCGCAACTGCTCGGTCGCTACCAGCGCCGCATGGGCGCGGCCGCGGGCAGCGTGGTCGACGCCTACCGCAAGGCGCGCAGCGAGCGCGCAGCGCCGGCGAGCGCGCCCGAGCTGTGGAGCGCGCTCGAGACCGACCGCATCTTCCGGCTGCCGGCGCTGCGCCTGGCCGAGGAGCAGGCCCGCCACGACGCGCGCGTGTTCAACTACCTGTTCAGCTGGCGCTCGCCGATGTTCGGCGGGATGCTGGGCTCCTGCCACGCGCTCGAGCTGGGCTTCACCTTCGGGACCTACGGGCAGCCGGGCATGACCGAGTTCTCGGGCCAGGGCGCGAAGGCCGATGCGCTCTCGGAGCGGATGATGGACGCCTGGATCGCCTTCGCGCGGAGCGGCGATCCGTCCACGCCGAGCCTGCGCTGGCCGCGCTACACCGCGGAGCAGCGCGCCACCTGCATCTTCGGCGAGGACAGCGCCGTGGTGAACGCGCCGTTCGACGAGGAGCGGCGCGCCTGGAGCGCGGCGCCAGACTCCGTGCTCGGCGCGGTCTAGCGCGATGGCCGATGCGCCGATCCTGGTCGAGGTCGAGCGTGGCCGCGCGCGCATCACGCTGAACCGGCCGGAGAAGCGCAACGCGCTATCGCTCGCGCTGCTCGAGCAGCTGCACGAGGCGCTCTGGGACGCAGACGCCGACCGCGAGGTCCACGCCGTGATCGTGCGCGGCGCGGGCAAGTGCTTCAGCGCGGGCTACGACCTCGCCGAGGCGCCGCGCCGCGACGGCCGCCGCGGCGGCGCCAGCTACCGCGGCGCGCGGAGCTTCGACGACGACACCTGGCAACTCGAGCGCGCGCAGCGGCTGCGCATGGCGCTGTTCGACATGCACAAGCCGGTGATCGCACAGGTGCACGGGCACTGCCTGGCCGGCGGCACCGACGTGGCGCTGCTCTGCGACATGGTGATCGCCGCCGACGACGCGGTGTTCGGCTTCCCGCCCGCCCGCGACCTGGGCGCGCTGCCCAACAACCTGTGGCTCTACAACGTGGGGCCGCAGTGGGCCAAGCGTCTGACGCTCACCGGAGACACCGTCACCGGCCGCGAGGCCGCGCACATCGGGCTGGTGCTGAAGTCGGTGCCCGCGGACGTGCTCGAGGCCGAGGTCGAGGGGCTGGCGGACCGGCTGGCGCAGATCGACGCCGACCTGCTCGCCGCCAACAAGCGCATCATCAACCTCGGGCTCGAGCTGATGGGCGCACGCACGCTGCAGCGGCTGGCGTGCGAGAACGACGCGCGCGGGCACCTCGCCGAGAGCGCGCGCGGCTTCGTCCGCAAGGCCGCCGAAAAAGGTTTGAAGAGCGCACTCACCGAGCGCGACGCGAAGTTCGGCGACGGCCGCGCGCGCGTGATCGGCCCCGAGCTCCGCGACGAGCGCGGGCGCCTGAAGGAAGGCTAGCCATGGGCAGCATCGTCGAGACCGGGTTCGGGAAGATCGAAGGCGAGAGCCGCGGCGCGCACGAGCGCTTCCTCGGCATCCCGTACGCCGCGCCGCCCGTCGGCCCGCGCCGCTGGCGCGCGCCCGAAGCTCCGGCGGCGTGGGCGCACACGCGCCCGGCGATCGCCTTCGCGCCCGCCTGCCCGCAGACGCCGAGTGCGCTGCCCGGAATGGCCGTGGGCGCGCAGGACGAGGACTGCCTGTACCTGAACGTGTACACACCGCGCGCGGACGGGAAGCGCCGGCCCGTTTTCTTCTGGATCCACGGCGGCGGTTTCACCGCGGGTTCCGGCGGACAGGCGCTGTACGACGGCGGCGCGCTGGCGGAGCGCGGCGACGTCGTGGTGGTGACGATCAACTACCGGCTCGGCGCGCTCGGCTATCTCTCGCTGCCCGGCGCCGAGGCGAACCTGGGCCAGCTCGACCAGATCGCGGCGCTGCGCTGGACGCGCGCCAACATCGCGGCGTTCGGCGGCGACCCGGAGCAGGTCACCATCGCGGGCGAGAGCGCGGGCGGCATGGCGGTGGCGACCTTGCTCGGCATGCCCGCTGCGCGCGGCCTCTTCCGCGCGGCGATTCCGCAGAGCGGTGCGGCGCACAACGTGCACTCGCCCGAGAGCGCTGCGCGCGTCGCCGAGTCGTTCATGCAAGCGCTGGGACAGCGGACGGCGGATCTCGCGGCGCTGCGCGCGCTGCCGGTTGCGAAGCTGGTCGAGGCGCAGGGTCGCGTGCTGGCGGAGCGGCGCGCGATCGGCCTGCTCGCGTTCGCGCCCAGCGTCGATGCCGCCAGCCTCCCCGCGCGACCGCTCGAAGCAGTGCGCGCCGGCTCGGCCCGGAACGTGGCGCTGCTGGTGGGCTCGAACCGCGACGAGGTGAAGCTGTTCCGGCTCGGCGTGGCCGAGAGCGCGACGCTCTCAGAAGAAGGGCTCGCCAAGCGCGTGCGCGCGGGGCTCGCCGCGAGCCGCATCGACGAGTCGCACGTCGAGCGGCTGATCGAGACCTACCGCAAGGCGCGCGCCGGCCTCGCCTCGACCGAGCCCGGCGAGCTGCTCGACGCGATTGACTCCGACCGGACCTTCCGCATCCCCGCCGTGCGCCTGGCCGAGGCGCAGGCGGCACACGAGCCGCGCACCTTCATGTACCTGTTCACCTGGCCCTCGCCCGCGCGCCGCTCGACCCTGGGCTCGTGCCACGCGCTCGAGCTGCCGTTCATGTTCGGCACGCTCGGCGCTCCAACCATGGACCGCTTCGCGGGGAAGGGTCCCGAGGCCGAGCTGCTCTCGGCGCGGATGATGGACTCGTGGATCGCGTTCACGCGCAGCGGTCGGCCCGGCCATGGCGACCTGCCCGCGTGGCCCGGCTACGACACGCGCGCGCGCGCGACGCTGGTCTTCGACCGCCGCTGCGAGCTCGCGAACGGGCCGCTCGATGCCGAGCGCGCTGCCTGGGACGCGCTGCTCTAGACCCAGCGGTCAGGAGCGCCCGCCGAAGGGCAGCCGCGCGTGCACCGCGCCGCTCGGGTTCTCGACCAGCGCGACACCTTGCAGTGTCACAGGGATGGGGAGCTCCGCCTCCAGGCAGACGCCGAGCGCCTCCGTGACCTGGCGCGGGTCGAGCCCCGAGCTGACGGTGCAGTGGGGCACCCAGCGGCCGGGCCGGTAGTGGTCCCACGGCTCGCTCGCCGCGCGCTCGAACAGCGGGAAGAAGCGGCGGTGGAGCTCGATCAGCGCCGGTGTCGGCACCGCGCCGAGGAAGACCACGCCTTCGGCGCTGCCGAAGGTCGCCGCCGACGCGAGCGCCGTGCGCGGCGGCGCCTCGCGCGCTGCGAACTCGCGGAGAGCGGGCACGAAGTCGTCGACGGCGAGGCCGTTCGAGACCGCGAGCGAGACGTGCGGCGTGTGGCCGAGTGCGAGCAGCGGCGAAGGCAGCCCGCGATCCGCGATGCGCTGCCAGAGCGCGCGCATCCGCGCGTCCGAAGCCGAGTCGAGTAACATCTCGACCGCGAAGATCACCGCGCCAGATTCGCCGGCACTGGAATCACCCGCCACCGCAGCCGCGCGAGAGCTGACCGATCGGTGTAAGCTTCACGGCCCCGGAATCCGCGCCCACAGCCCGCGACGTAGGGAATCGCGGAGGTCGGGGTCGGAGCCGGGCTCGTGGGCTTGGGTGACGTCGGCAACGGGTGCGCGGGCGGAGCGAGGCGGGTTGGCAGAGCGCCGCGACGACCTGACCCTGATGGAGCTCGTAGCGCGCCGCGATTCCGCCGCGCTCGACGCGCTCTATCTCCGCCACGCCTCGCTCGTGTTCGCCTTGTGCCTGCGAATCCTGCGCAACCACGCAGAGGCCGAGGAAGTGTTGCAAGAGGTGTTCTGGGAGCTCTGGCGGTCGAGCAGCCGCTACGCGGCGGAGCGCGGCAGTGCGCGCGTGTATCTCGTCCAGCTCGCGCGGAGCCGCTCCCTCGACCGCGTGCGGCTGCGCCGGCGGCGCGAGGCGCTGCTGGCGGACGCGGGCGGACCGTCGGTGATCGCAGCGGAGTTCGGCGGAGAGAGCAAGGGCCGCAGCGGGCTGGCCGCGGCGCTCTCGAGCGAGGAGCGCACCCAGGTGTTCGCTGCGCTGAAGCAGCTGTCCGAGGCCGAGCGCAAGGCGGTGACGCTGTCCTTCTTCGAGGGGCTCTCGCACGCCGAGATCGCCGCGCAGCTGGGCGAGCCGCTCGGAACCGTGAAGACCCGCATCCGCAGGGCGCTCTTGCGCATGCGCGGTGCGCTCGCGGGCAGCGAAGGGGAGAGCTGACGTGACCTGCGACGAGCGGGCGGACGCGATCTTCCTGCTGGCGTGCGACGAGCTCGCACCCGACGAGCGCGACGAGCTGCGCGCGCACATCGCGGACGGCTGCCCGCGCTGTCTCGGCGCGCTCGCGGAGGCGCAGGCCGTGGTGGCGCGGCTCGCGCTGGGCGCCGTGGAGCCGGTGGAGCCACCGGAGAGCGTGCGCCGCTCGCTGGCGTCGCGGATCGCCCTGGAGTCGCGCATGTCCGAGCTGCCGCCCGCACCCCGCGCACGCGGCCGGCTCGCCCGGACCGCGTTCGCCGCCGGTCTCGCGGCCATCGTCGCGGCCGGAGTCACCGCGCTCGCGACACGGAACCGTGTCGTCCACGCCGAGCGCGAGGCGCAGACCCGGCACGCCGCGCTCGAGGTGATCGGCTCGCCGTACATGCGGGCGATCCGACTGTCGGGACCAGCGCTCGGCTTCCAGGGCAACGGGCACCTGTACTGGGACTACCACAGCGGCGGCTGCTACCTGCGCGCGACCGAGGTCCAGCGCCCCGGACCGGGCAAGGTCTACGTGCTCTGGTTCACCGACTCCGACGGCGCGCCGCTGCGCGCGGGGACGCTCTCGGTTTCGCCCGACGGCGAGGCGACGCTGCTCACCGCGATGCCGCGCCAGATCGATACCACCGGTCCGGTCTCGGTGACGGTCGAGACCAGCGGCGCGGTCGAGCGGCCCAGCGCCAACCCGGTCCTGCACGGAGAGATGCAGGACTTCTGAGGCCCCCTTGGACCTGCCCGGAGCGGCGTGGTCTACTCTCGGCGCGGTCGACGTTCGTCCGCGCGAGCAGTGCAGGGAAGTCGATGGGTTCTTGGGCGGACGGAGCGATCCTCTTGACTGGCGCGACCGGGCTCGTCGGAGGCGAGCTCCTGCCGCGCCTGCTCGCCGCCGCCCCGCATTCCACCGTCTACTGCCTGCTGCGAGCGCGCGACGCGGCCGAGCTCGAGCGCCGCACGCAGGAGCTCGTGGCGGGTGCTTCGGTCCCGCTTCGCGGCGCGGCGCGCGTCCGCGGGGTCGCGGGCGACGTGCGCAGCGCCGACCTGGGACTCGGCGCCGCGCGCGCCGAGCTCGCGCGCGAGGTCCGCAGCGTGGTGCATGCGGCGGCCAGCACGCGCTTCGACCAGGAGCTGGACGAGGCGCGGCGCAGCAACGTCCTCGGCACCCGCAACGTGCTCGCGTTCGCGCGCGAGGCGGGCGCGCACCTCCACCACGTGTCGACCGCCTACGTGGTCGGCGCCGGCGAAGACAGCTTCCACAACTCCTACGAGCAGAGCAAGTTCGAGGCCGAGGCGCTGGTGCGCGGTGCCGCGCGCGACCTGCACACGACGGTGTACCGCCCCAGCATCATCGTGGGCGACTCGCAGAGCGGCCGCACCGCGCACTTCCGCGTGCTCTACGACCCGTTCAAGTGGGTGATCTACGGCAAGACCAGCCTGCTGCCCTGCCGCCCCGACGTGCGCGTCGACGTGGTGCCGGTCGACTTCGTCTGCGACGCGCTGGTCGCGCTGGGCGGGAGACCCGATGCGGCGGGCGCGACCTTCCTGCTCTCGGCCGGGCCGGAGCGCGCGCTCGCGATCGGCGAGATCCTGGAGCTCGCCGAGCCGATCGTGAACGGCTGGCTCTCGGCGCGCGGACAGCCGACCGTGGCGGTGCCGCGCATCGTCTCGCCCGACGCCGCGACGCCCGAGCTGGCCGAGCTGTTCGCGCTCGGCGCCGCGGTGATGCGCACGCACGTGCCCTACATGCTGCACGAGCTCCTGTTCGATCCGCGCGAGACCGAGCGGGCGCTCGGAGCGAGCGGTGTCCGCTGCCCGCCGCTGCGCGACTACCTGCGGGTGCTGCTCGAGTTCGCGCTCGAGCGCCGCTTCGGGACCGCCTGAGCGATGCTGACCCCGATCCAGTTCAGCGTGCTGGCCAGCGCGGTGCTGGGAGCCGGTGCGTGGGTCGCACTGCGCCGGCCGCACTGGATCGTGGACCGGCCCTGGACCGTGCTCGGGATCCTGGCGCTGATCACGCTGGCCTTCGCCGCGGCCATGTTCCGCCTCCACCCGTTCGGCTTCCGCATCGGCATCGACGCCTCGAGCGAGCCGCTGCTCGTCGAGGACGACCCGGGCGAGCCGGTCTACCAGCGCGCGATCCTGGACTTCGGCGACGACGACATCTACGTGATCGCGATGGAGGCGGACGACGTCTTCACCCACGACAACCTGACGACACTGCGCGGTGTCAGCGACGAGATCCGCAAGCTGCCGGGCGTGCGCGGCACCGAGTGCCTCACCAACGTGTACGCCTACCGCTGGAACGCCGAGCGCCAGGTGGTCGAGATGGGGCCCTTCATCGACGACATCCCCAGCGACCCGGCCGCCATCGCGGAGCTGCGCGCCCGCGCGCTGGCCGACCCGCTCTATCCCCGCACCATCCTCGGCCGCGACGCGCGCGCCGCGGCGATCAACGTCACCTTCCGCGCACTCTCCGACGACGAGTTCGTGAAGCTCGACCTCGACGACCGCATCGCCGACATCCTGCGCCAGTTCAGCCGGCCCGGGATCCGCTTCCACGTGACCGGCCGGCCCCACGTGCGCGCGCAGGCCCACGTGCTCCTGGTGCACGACCTGTCGCGGCTGGTGCCGATCGCGGTGGTGGTCTCCGTCGCCGCGCTCTGGCTGATGACGGGCTCGGTGCGCGGCACGCTGGTGCCGCTCCTGTTCAACCTGATGTGCGTGTTCTGGTGCTACGGCGCGATGGCGGTGATGGGCGGCAACATGAACCTGATCACGCTGGTGATGGGGCCCGCGCTGATCACCATCGGCGGCGTGACCGGCGTGCACAGCTACGCCTGCTACCAGGAGTTCGCCGAGAAGAGCAAGACGGGGCGCGAGGCCGGACTGCGCACGCTGAACTACACCGCCGAGGTGGTGCTGATCGCCGGCCTCACCACCGCCGTCGGCTTCGGGGCCCTCTTGATCAACGAGATCCCGGCGACCAATCAGCTCGGGCTCTACTGCATCTTCGGCGTCGGGGCGATCACGGTGGTCGTGCTGACCGGGCTGCCCGCGCTGCTGTCGCTCCTGCCGCTCCACGCCGACAGCGGGAAGCCTTTGTTCTCGCCGCAGACGCGGCTCGCCGAGGCGTTCCAGCACTACGTCGAGCGCAACCTCGAGAAGCTCGCGCACTGGCAGATCCGGCACCGCAACCTGGTGCTGTTGAGCTGGGGCGCCTTCGGCGTGGGCTCCTGCGTGCTGATGCCGTTCATCGTCACCGACACCGACTTCATCACCTTCTTCCGCAAGAGCTCCGACGTGCGCCAGGACTTCGAGGCGGTGAACCGGCTGCTCACCGGCGCGGTGCCGCTCTACGTGGTGCTCGACAGCGACAAGGAGGGCACCTTCCGCGACCCGGAGACGCTGCGCACGGTGGAGCGGATCGAGGACCACATCGCGAAGCTCCCCGGGGTGACCGCCGTGGTCTCCGCCGCTGACCTCGTGAAGGTCGCCAAGCAGGCGCTCGAGGAGGGTGACCCGGCGCAGTACCGCATCCCCGACTCGCGCGGCGAGGTCGCCCAGCTGATGTTCATGATCCCCAAGGAGAAGCTGCGCGCGTTCGCGACCTCGAACCATTCGAGCGCGAACATTTTGGTGCGCAGCGACCGCCTGGGCTCGGCGGCGCTGCGCGACCTCGAGGACGCGATCCACGCCGAGATCGACAAGGAGAAGCTGCCCGACGGCGTGCACGCCGACGTCACCGGGAACTCGATCCGCATCAACCGCGGCGCCGACGGCATCGCCGGCAACCAGGTCGCGCAGCTCACGCTCACCATCGTCCTGTGCCTGGTGATCGTGATCCTGGTGTTCCGCAGCGTCGGTCTGGGCGTCCTGGCGATGCCGACCAACGTGCTGCCCGTCTTCCTGTTCTACGGGGCGCTGGGCGCGGGCGTGGCGCCGCTCTCGATCCCGATCAGCCTGATCGGCTCGGTCGCGCTCGGGATCACCGTCGACGACACCTCGCACTACCTGCAGGCGTTCCGCCACCGCCGCGCCGAAGGCGTCCCGGCCGAGAAGGGCGTGGTGGCGTGCACCATGGACGTCTGCCGGGCGATGGTCGTGACCTCGACCATGGAGATCACCGGCTTCCTGGTGATGATCTTCTCGAGCTTCGCGACGCTGCAGCAGTTCGGCTACCTGACCGCAATCACGATGACGCTCTGCCTCGTCACCGACGTGTTCATGCTGCCGGCGCTGGTGGTGCGCTTCCAGAACCTGGTGCAGCCGCGGCCGGAGCAGATCGCGGCGGCGCTGCTCGAGCGCCAGCAGTCGAGCGACGCGGCCTAGCGCTACTTCTGGTCGCCTGTCACGTCGTGCTTGGCCTTGTCGTAGGCCTCGTCCATCTTGCGGCCCGCCTTCTCCATCGGGCCCTCGTTGGGGTGCTGGAGCTTGTCGACGGTCTCGTCGATCTTCTGTCCCGCCTTCTCGGCCGGACCCTTGTCGGGGCAGCCGGTGCCGGCGAGCGCGAGAGCGGCGACGGTGAGCGCGAGGGCGAGTCTTCGCATGGTTCGAGCCTCCCGAGACGT
>Ga0306926_10000230_pt1 | contig 48416 bp, 39 predicted proteins | sample flu12Cox44000178_FD_203759 | JGI IMG/M metagenome (GOLD analysis project Ga0306926, IMG submission 203759) | Lab enrichment of tropical soil microbial communities from Luquillo Experimental Forest, Puerto Rico - flux8day.12C.oxic.44.000.178 (v2)... | ecosystem: Environmental > Terrestrial >... | reverse complement strand
CGGTTTGCTCGGCGGAAAAAAGAAAAAGCCCTAACTAACTGAAAATAGAAAATGGAAACGCGAAAATGGGAACAGGTTCCGCCGACCTGTCTCGTCTGTGTGGTCTTCCCTCGCCTATACCCCAAACAAGCATAAGGATTTACACGAGAATACCGGCGCATGAATAAGCCGCTGAAATAGGCATAAGCGAGAGCCGAGCGGCTTGCAAGCCGGTTTGATCGCTACTTCGCACACAGCGAAAAAAAACGGCAACTTTATTCGCCGTCCCCGCGTATCTACAACAGGACATCATGCGCCGACTCACCACCCTTGCGTTCACCCTGACTCTCTTGCTGGCCACCTCCAACGTTTGCCGAGCGGATGAGGCCGGAAAAATTATTGACCAGTGCTTGAAAGCGGCAGGCGGAAGTAAGACCGTTTCCCATGTGCAGACTTTAGCTCTGGACGGAAACTATGGTGTAGCGGGAGAAAGCAAATCCGGCACGTACACGTTTCGCGCGAAGCAGCCGAACCGCTACTACACCGAATTGCAAAGTGAAGGAAAAACGCTGATCGAAGCCTACAACGGCAAGTCCGCCTGGCATGTAGCGGAAAACGGGGAGATCAACACGTTCCTGGGGTCGCAGGCCTTGCAGCTGGAAGCGGCAGCTCAGTATTACAACGCGCGGCTGCAATCGCTTTCCAAGAAGAAGATCGGGGCGGCGTTCAAGGGACAAGCGCAGGTGCGAGGCCGGGACGCTTTGGAAGTGGAGTTGACGTACCCGAACGGGATCGCGTGGGACGTGTATTTTGATCCGCAGTCACACCTGATCGTGGAAGAAAAGGCCACTATTGCAGGGAGCTCGCGGGAGATCTACTACGACGATTACAGGGCGGTGGACGGGTTGAACGTGCCGTACAAGATTGAGCTGCACGATGGCAGTCAGGTGTATTCCATAAATGTGACGCGTGTGGCGGTGAATGAAGCGGTGGGGGAGCGGGTGTTCGATTTCCCCAGAAAATCCCAAGTACAGCTTCCGGATCTAAAAAAACTCTTCGAGGAAATCGACGCCAACCAGAAGCAGATCGACAAGATCAAGGAGAACTATGCCGGGACCCGGGTGCAAGAAGAAACTGAGTACGATAAGAACGGAAAGATGACAAAAAAGGATGTGCGGGAGTACACCTTTTTCTACCTGAGCGGGGATGAGGTATCCACGTTGGTCAAGAAAGACGGCAAACCGTTGAGCGACGAGGAGCAGAAAAAGGAAAACGAAAAGACGCAGAAGCGGATTGAAGAGATACAGAAGGAAGACAAGAAGAAAGAGAGCAAAGAGGAAAAGGACAAAGAAAAGGGAAAAGAAGCCAAGGATAAAGATGATCCCGGGATAGAGATGTTTTTGCATGTGTGCCAGTTTGTGAATCCACGGAGAGAACGATTTCGCGGCCTGGACGTACTGGTCTTCGATTTCGAGCCCAATCCTGAATACAAGGCGAAAAACCTGGAAGAGCGTGTCGTGCAATCGCTCGCCGGTGTCATCTGGGTGGATGAAAAGGCACACGATGTAGCTCGGTTGGAAGCTTACTTCGTGGGAGACGTGAAGATTGCGGGGGGCATGCTGGTCAATCTGCAAAAGGGCAGCAGCTTTGTGATGGAACAGGCTTACTTGAACAATGAGGTTTGGCTGCCGACGTACGAGGAAGTGCACGCCGGGGTGCGTGTTTTGCTGGTGAAGGGATTCAAGATGAATGAAGTGACGCGTTATGTGGATTACAAGCGCTTCAACGTGGAGACAGTCAGCACCGTCAACAAGCCAAAGGATGCCACGACGGAAGCTGTCAAACCAAAATAAGACAGGAAATTTGAGAAATTCCCGCGAGAAGACTCTTACGCGGCCGGGGTGTGACTAAGGACTTCGCGGACTTTCTGGATCAGGACTGCTGGCGAGAACGGCTTCTGCAGGAAGGCCAATCCTTTTTCGAGCATGCCGCCGCTGGTGATGACGTTGTCGGTGTACCCGGACATATACAGGACGCGAATCCCTGGACGACGAATGGCAACGCGCGCGGCTAGTTCGCGGCCGCTGCACCCCGGCATGACCACGTCCGTTAGCAGGAGATGGAACTCGCGCTTGTCGCGGGCGACGATTTGCTCGGCATGCTTTGGGTCGCTCGAGGGAATGACTTCGTAGCCCTGCTCGGTGAGAACGGTAAAGATCAGATCGCGAACCGCCTCTTCGTCCTCCACAAGCAGAATCGTTTCCGACCCGCGCTGCGGCTGAACCTGAACTGTAGGAGCAGTGGAATCCTCGAGGCGGTCATCCACGCGCGGGAGATACACCTTGAAGGTGCTGCCCTTGCCGGGCTCGCTGTAAACCCAGATGTAGCCGCCGCTCTGTTTGACGATGCCGTAAACGGTGGAAAGACCGAGACCGGTTCCCCGGCCACTCTCCTTGGTGGTGTAAAAGGGCTCAAAGATGTGCGCGACGGTATTTTCGTCCATACCCACACCAGTGTCTGAAACGGCGATCATGACGTAGCGACCGGGCTTCACGGTGATGTGCTCGTCGGCGTAGGCGGAATCGAGATCCACGTTGTTGGTTTCTAGCACCAGCCGCCCGCCGTCGGGCATGGCGTCACGCGCGTTGACCACCAGGTTCATGATCACTTGCTCGATCTGTGCGGGGTCGGCTTTCACTTTGCCGACATTCTCATGGGTGCGCGTGATCATCTCGACGTTTTCGTCCATCAGGCGTCGTAGGAGTTTGTCCAGATTGAGCACGATCTCATTGAGGTCGAGTGTCTTGGGTTGCAGCACCTGCTTGCGGCTGAAAGCCAACAACTGGCGGACCAAAGCGGCGGCGCGGCTCGAAGCGCTCTCGATGCGCTCGATATCGGCGCGAAGATCCGCCGGGGCCGAGGGGCGGCTCAGGGCCAGCTCCGTATAACCTGTGATGATCGTCAGAAGATTGTTGAAATCGTGCGCGATGCCACCCGCAAGCCGGCCGACGGCTTCCATCTTGCGTGACTGCTGGAGTTGCGTTTCCAGAAGCTTGCGTTCGGTGATGTCGACGATGATGCCTTCCATCACGGGATGAGGACCGCTCCCTTGCACGACTACACCGGTGTCGTTCAGCCAGACTTCTCGGCCATCCTTTCGTTTGATTCGGAATTCGGCCTGGAAGGGGAGTCCTTCCTCGCTGGCATACTCCGCCGCAGTGACAGTCGAAAGATCGTCCGGATGGATCAACTCAGCCCACCGGGAAGAAATCGTGAGCCATTCATCGGGCGTGTAACCAAGAATCGCTTCAACCTGCGGACTGACATAGAACCACTGGCCCTGGATTCCGATTTCCGCAATATAGCTGATGGCATTGACCTGTTCGACGAGCATGCGGTACTTGGTTTCGGCTTCCTTGCGCGCCTTCTCGGCCTGCTCGCGTTGCGAAAGGTCGCGGCAGACGCAGGTGGTGCCCCCATCCGGCATGGCTGCCACGGTCATTTCCACGGGGAGTTTACTGCCGTCGGGCCTGTGCAGGATCATGGGTGCAGACCACTTGCCAGCTCTGGACAAGGAACGGCGAATCTCCGGCTCGAGTCGGTCCATGTCTTGTAACGCGTAGACGATCCTCCAGGGCTGCCCCACAATTTGCTCAGGACCATCGAAACCCAGCATGTGCGCGAAGGCGGAATTGCCGTAAATGTGCAGGCCCTTTTCGTTCAAGATAGCGATGCCGTCAACGGAGGAATCCATGGCCAGAGTCTGGCGCCGCACGGTCTCCTGGTCTCGGTGCTGGCGGTATTGCGTCAGGCCAATGCGCGCGGTGTAGCAAGCGAAGGAAATTCCAAGGAGGGTAAAGCGGATCAGCTTCCAGTCGGGTCCAAGTTGCGCGACTTGCAGAAGAATGATGAGCGGTACAAAAGCGAACAAAGCGTTGGCAAGGAGAATGTCGGCAAGCGATTTCATGCGTGTCCGAGCGCGTGAGCCCCTGCTCTCGACCGGTTGCCAACCTGCGGCCCAAAACGCCGCACACAAGAGCGGAAGCGACCAGGCGAGGTCAAACCATGTCCCCGTCGGTGTTTGCTTCTGGACCTGATAAACCTCCGCGATCAATGCGCCTACCGTATAGATCACGTGATAAAGTGCGAGACCGCCAAAGAGCCTGCGGACTTGCGACGAACGCCCACGCTTCCATTGAAAGATGGCGAGCAGGATGATTCCCACGTCGCCCCACATCACTACGTTCAATTCTCTTTCGAATGCGGCTCTGGGACCAAGGTGCAGCGCTGGCAGGTAATACATTCCAAAATAAATCAGGAAAAAGAGGATGCCAATCTGGATGAAATCGAGAGCCTCTTCCAGCTCCACGCGCGAACCGGTTTTCTCCTGATTCAGGAAAATGGCCATCACGAAAAACATGTCATGGGTGTCGAAGAGGAACCGGATCATCGAGCCCGGCGGGGGCTCCGAATGGAGCAGGATTTCGTAGTAAGTCCAACCTAGATTCGCGACGCCCCACATTCCCATCCCGAAGCCGACGAGCATCCAGAACGATTGGCTGAAGCCGGGGAACTTCCGGGCCGCACGGAAGCACATGGCCGCAGCGAGGAAGCTGGCCGTAATCTGCAGGGTGTTTCCCACCAGGGAGCTAATTAAGGAAGAGCCGAACACGACGTTGAGAACGTGGCCCACTGCAATCGCAGGGGCAAGGAGCACGAGGAGTAGAGGGAAGTGGCGTGCTTTCACGGAACAGTCCTAGTACTAGGGCTGCTTTCAGTGTAGAGGAGTTCCATTCTTGGAAAAAGCTTCGAAATTCAACTGTGTCCGGCTGGTCATGGTATCGATCTGGGACACCGGGAATGGGATGCCCATCTGAGGAACCGGGTAGAATCCCCCCTCTTGGGAGGTCTCCTAGTGCAGACAGGACGGAATCTCGGGTTGGCCTGGCTGCTACTTTGTGTGGCCTTCAACTTACATATTGGGATGAAACGGCGCACGATTTCCTCGGCTATTACAATGCGAGCGTACTGACGTTTTACGTCCATTTTCCGTGTCCCCGGATGGACATGGAATTTCGAACCCGGATGACGCTCCTGGTTGGAGCCAATCTGTTATGCTTTGCGCTCCCGCCATTGCCTTCCGCAATACGTGGTGGCGCCGCCCGCTTGACTACCTGGTCGCGGGAATCCAATTCGTGAACGGACTCGGGCACGTCGGGGCCACGATCCTAGGCGGAACCGTGGGATCTGTGCGATTCGAGGGCGTCGCGCCGGGTTTTTGTACGACGCCGCTTCTGCTCGTATCCTCAGGGATTTTATTTTGGAGTTTACGCAAGAACTCTGCCGCCGCCTCTGTTGGCAGGGTACAGTGAAGTCGGCAATACGAGAAGCTTCAGCGGCCTTCAAACGGGAAGCGATCTTGCGTTTGCACCGCCGCGGCCACGCGGCGGCGTAGCGCAATGGTATCCACCGCAGAGCGTTTGCCGAATCGTTTCAGCACGGCCAATTGCGTGATGAGCATGTCGCCTTCGTGGACAGCGGCGAGGGCGCGTTTGGCTTCGTGTTCCACCCGCTCGGCCGCATCGGCAATGAAGATGCGGGTCGCATCGATCATAACGGCAGAGGCCGCTTCGCCCTTTGATGCGGTGGCTTTTTGTGTCCGCAGCAAGCACGACTCCATCGCGTAAATTTCCATAACCACGTTGGAGAGCGCGCCGATGAGTTCCTGCTCTTCCGCTAACTTTTCGCGGAATTTCTGCACCGCGCCGCCGGCCGCCTGCAGGAACATTTTTTTGGCGTTGGCCACCACGCGGGCTTCTTCTGCAAGTGCGCCTTCGCGTGTTTCCTCGAATGACGGCCCAGCGAGGATCTCATCGGTAAGCTTCATCGCGGCGGGAATCAGCGGCAACTGCCCGCCCATGGCGCGCTTCATCAGCATCTGAATGATCAACATGCGGTTGATTTCGTTGGTGCCTTCAAAAATCCGGTTGATGCGCGAATCGCGGTAAGCGCGGCACACGGGGTAGTCTTCGTGGAAGCCGTAGCCGCCGAATATCTGCACGCCCTCATCCACGACAAAGTCCAACATCTCGCTGCCATAGACCTTGGCGACGGAGCTTTCGATGGCGTATTCCTCGAGCACTTTCATGGTGTTCTGGGCCTTGTCGCCGCTGCCGGAAGCAGCGGCCATGGCCGCTTCGATATTGCCCGCGGTGCGGTAAATCATTGAGTCCACAGCCAAAATCTGAATGGCCATTTCGGCAAGCTTTTCCTTCATCAAGCCGAATTCGCCGATCTGCTTGCCGAAGGCTTTGCGTTCTTTAGCGTACTTGGAGGCCGCTATCAGGACGTGCTTCGCGCCGCCGACACAGGAAGCGCCCAACGTGAATCGTCCGGCATTGAGAACGTTGAAGGCTACGATGTGGCCGCGGCCGATTTCATGGAGCAGGTTTTCTTTCGGCACTTTACAGTTTTCGAGGAAGACCGGGGTCGTGGAGCTGCCGTGTATGCCCATCTTGTGTTCTTCGTTGCCGGGCTTGCAGCCGGGAAAATTCTTTTCCACGATGAACGCGGTCAACTTTTCGCCGTCCACTTTGGCGAAAACAATGAAAAGATCCGCGAAGCCGCCATTGGTGATCCACATTTTCTGGCCGTTCAGGATGTAGTGTGTGCCTTCAGCATTCAGTTCTGCGCGCGTGAGGGAATTCTGAGCGTCGCTGCCCGCTTGCGGTTCGGAAAGGCAGTAGGCGCCGATGAGTTCACCGCTGGCGAGCTTCGGCAGGTACTTTTTCTTCTGCGCCTCGGTGCCGAAGTAGGCGATGGGTAGCGTGCCGATCCCCGCATGAGCGCCGTGCGTGACGGCAAAGCCGCCATAGATTGATATTTTTTCGGTCAGATGCGTGGTGGCGACCTTGTCGAGGCCGGCGCCGCCGTATTCTTCAGGGGTTCCGCCGCTCATCAGCCCGAGTTCCGCTGCTTTTCGCACGAGCTGCGCCATCAAACCCGGCTTCTTGGCTTCGAGGTCCTTGACCAGCGGAAACACTTCCTTCACTACAAATTCCTCGGCGGTTTGCCCGATGAGCTTTTGGTCGTCGGTCAGGTCGGCAGGGGTGAAGACATCCTGCGGGGCAGGGGATTCGAGAAGAAAGCTGCCGCCTTTTGCTGCCGGTTTGGTCGGTACCGAGGTCGCCATGTCTTGCTCCTTGCCGGCGGAACGCCGCGGGAAAAATCAAACGGTTGTTTGAATAAATCTAGCTCAAAAATTGTACCTTTGGGAGCCGTTTTTAAGCAATAGAACTCCTGCCGACCGGGCCTCTTGCTTCCGCAGTTGTCTGCGGTCGAGATCCCCATCTGCACTTTTGCGTGGATTCAAGATCCCGAAGGCAACCCTGCGGGCGTGTGGAAGGCCAAGACCTGAAATCCGCCTTGGAAAGAAGACCCAAAAGTACATCGAGCGGCTCGAAAATTCCCCACGTGCAAAATCGGCCGTGGCATGCACTCTCTCAAATCGACAATGTGCCGCCGGAATGTTGGCGGCTAGAAGAGTCAACATTTGAAAGCCGGTGCATCCCAGTACGGCGCAGGGCAAAAAAGAAAGCCCAGCCAATCGCTCCGGCAATGCAGGCACCTGCCAATACGACCAATAAAGTGGGCAGGAGCATGAACTGCTGTGTCGAGTGAATCGGACCCACCTGCGGATTCGCGTAAGCAACCGACGCCTGGATGGCCTTCGCTTTGTCGATCGCCAGCAAAATCCCCGCTAGGATAAGCGCCATCAGCAAAACTGTGGCCTTGGGGAATTTGAATTCAGAACGCATAGCAAACCTCCCTAGAGAAGAGATCGCCTTACCATGGAAACGAGTGAGGGTCCGGAGATGCTCCTGAAGAGCGCCAAAAAGCAGCCCGCCGGCCTCTTGAGCCAAGAATATGATCTGCGCCAACGTGCCTTTCTTCTGCATTTCTGTTTGCACTTCACAAAGAACGGCCAGCATCTCCTCGTTGAATTCGTAACGGTATGCGCGGGGATACAGATACAAAAGTGACCGGAAGAGTGAGAGCATGGACTATATCTCCTTCCGCGCGACACGAAGGCTGGCCAACCGGCTGAGACGCTTTAATCGGTTCACTTCCAGCTGCAGGTTCCGGCGTCCGACAGGAGTGAGTCGATAGGCCTGTCTGCCCCGCGAAATATCCTCTTCTTTGAAGCGCTCAATCCAGCCATCTCTGAGTAAGCGGTGCAGGGCCCCGTAAAGAGTGCCGGTGCTGAGTCGAACGCGACCACCGCTCATCTTTTTCGCGTCTTGAAGGATCGCGTAGCCGTGGCGAGGCTGGCCGGCGAGACTTAGAAGGATGAGCAGGACGGGCTCGTTAATCGGCAACGACTCCATATGTCCTTTAGCGACATATCCTACACCGACATGTCATCCTCCGACATATTGAATCGTTTGAAGGTCCGCGTCAAGGGGAATTATAGGCGCTCGAAGATGCCGGCGGCCCCCATGCCACCGCCGATGCACATGGTCACCATGCCGTAGCGGGCGTTGCGGCGCCGCAATTCGCGGATCAGGGAGGCAGTCAGTTTCGCCCCTGTGCAGCCGAGGGGATGGCCGAGCGCGATCGCTCCGCCATTGGGATTCACGCGAGCGGGATCGAGATTGGCCTGCTGAATCACAGCGAGCGATTGCGCGGCGAAGGCTTCGTTCAGTTCAATGACGGCGAGATCGCTGAGCGAAAGCCCCGCCAGCTTTAATGCTTTCGGAATCGCGTTCACCGGACCGATGCCGAATTCCTCTGGCGGGCACCCCGCCGTGGCGTAGGAAACGAAGCGGGCTTGTGGCTTCAGCCCAAGTTGCGCGGCCTTGGCGTCGGACATCACCACCACGGCCGCGGCGCCATCGCTCATCGGTGAGCTGTTGCCTGCCGTCACCGTGCCTTTGACGTGGAATGCTGGCTTCAGCCCCGCCAACACTTCCATCGAGGTGTCCGGCCGTGGCAGCTCGTCTTCATCGAAGACGAACGATTGGGTGGCGGGTTTCTGCGGCGTCTTGGGTTTCGCGCCGTGGCCGTTGGGAAGGGAAGTGATCTTCACCTCGACGGGCACGGTCTCGTCCTTGAATTTGTCGGCCGCCAGGGCCGCCACGGCCTTCTTGTGTGATTCCGCGGCGAACTGATCGGCTTGCTCGCGCACGATGCCGAATTTGCGCGCAATGTTTTCCGTGCCGAGGCCCATATTGATGTACGCGTCGGGATAATGATCCACGAGCCAGGGATTCGGCGAAATCTTGTTGCCGCCCATGGGCACGAGCGACATCGATTCCGTTCCGCCCGCGATGATCACTTGCGCGGCGCCGCTGCGTATCCGGTCGGCGGCCAGTGCGATGGCCTGCAGACCGCTGGAGCAAAAGCGATTTACGGTCATCGCGGAGGTCTCGACCGGCAAGCCCGCGCGCAACGCCGCGATACGCGCCACGTTCATGCCCTGCTCGCCTTCCGGCATGGCGCAGCCCAGAATCACGTCGTCAATTTCCTTTAGATCGATCCCCGGGACGCGCGCGAGCGCTTCCTTGATCACGAGGGCGGCAAGATCGTCAGGGCGGCTGGTGCGCAGCGAACCTTTGTAAGCGCGGCCCACCGGCGTGCGCACGGAAGAAACAATTACGGCTTCGGACATGACGTACCTCTCTTCAGCCAACCCCCGATTGTCGGCCGCTGCTTCGAAAAAAGCAAATAGCACAAAAATGGGGCGCCTCAACACGTAGTGCGCCCCATCTCGTTCCAAGAGATTGTTGATGAGCTAAAACTGCAGAGCCAAAAGAATCAGCCGTAACGCCTTCCGATTACGAGCGGCGACATCGCCGCGCATTCCTACATCGCCGCGAGAATAATGTCATATTGTGGTGGCAAACTCGCATCAGTTGCCCTTAAATGGCACGCCCTTCTGGGGAATAAAAACCGGCGCGGGCGGGACAATCTTGTTCACGACCGAAAAATTCTGCTTGTTGAGCGCAACGGCCATGAACCCGCGCGAATTCACATAGAGAAGAGGCTCGCCCACCGGTACGTCCATGAACGTTTTAACGTACGGCAGCGTGAAAGGCTTCCGGTCCAATTCCACGGTCACCTTGTCACCCAGTTTGTAGCCGAGATTCTTGAACCCTTCACCGGGAATATCCGTAATCAGGGATCCGAAGGGGTCGTCGAGGGCGATGACTTCCCCCTTGATGCCTTTCTCCGTTGTGGTGGCCACTTTGGGCGTCAGTTGCACCAGTTGCTTTACTTCCGGTCCCGCCAGCGTGTAATCCCACCCCGCGGCCAGATGCGCTCCCACCGGGGAAAAAATGTCGCGCCCGTGAAACGTCGAAGAGACCGTTTCGCCGATCATCCATTCCGTATTGGTGATTTCCCGCGCGGACTCCAACCCGTCCCCTTCGATGACCGGCCAAACCAGCCCGTTATCGGGAAGAACGAAATACTGTCCTTTTTTTGATTTCACCACGACGGCCTTGCGCGAGGTCCCGACGCCGGGGTCCACCACAGCCACGAAAACGGTTCCGGCCGGGTAATAAGGGGAGACCGCGGCCAGGAAGCGCGCCCCTTCTTCAATCGAGAACGGTGTCACCTGGTGGGTGATGTCCATGATGCGCGCGTCGGGAGCGATGCCAATCATCACCGCTTTGCAGATAGCCACCGCGTCGTTGGCGGTGCCGAAATCGGTCATGAAGACGATGAATTGGCGGGCGGGTGATATCGGTGCAGTTGCGGTGGCAGCGCGTTGCGAGGGTTGCGGCTGAGCGCAGCCGAACAGCAACAATCCGAGAATTAAGATGCAAGAAGAAACACCCTGCCTGCTCCCGTTTTTCACCCCAGCCCCCTGTGATTTGCTTCGGTGGTGGTTACCAAGGGGCTGAGCAAAGTCATACCCTTCACGGATTCGGCATGGAACCTGCCGCATCCCCCGATACGGCAATCGTCACGCAGAATGAAATCTGCGCCCGAACGTCACCCCGTAAGCTCTGCAAACAGTATAAAGGATGGGCGACAGAGTTGGTCAACGTCTGGATTTAACGGGAGAATTGCGAGGCCTGGGCGAAATCATTACACTACGGAAACCCTGTCCACCTTGGTCACAATGCAGGGCCGCCTCACGTCGCCCGCGTGAAAGTCACAGTTGAAAAAACACAGTATTCCGAGGAGGACGCCTATGCGTCATTGTTTCCTGTGTCTTCTTGCCGTATTGGTTTGTGCGTCAGGGGCGTTCGCGGATCAGGTCACGCTGAAAAATGGCGACCGTCTGACAGGCACTATAGTCTCCGGAGACGGAAAAACTCTGCTCCTGAAGACTGAATTTACCGGCGACGTTACCGTTCAATGGGACGCCATCACCGGCATCGAGTCTTCGGAGAATCTGAACCTTACCTTGAAAGATGGTCAGCGGCTAGCCGGCAAGGTGACTACGCAGGATGGCAAGTTTGTTGTTGCTGGCACAGCCGCAGCGACCGCCGCCGTTCCAGCCGCAAAAGACACCATCGTTGCCGTGCGCAATGACCCCGAACAGCAGTCCTTCGACGCCGAAGCCGCAAAAATGGCCCACCCGAAATTCAGCTATTTCTGGGGTGGCCTCCTGGACACCGGGTTGGCTCTGACGAGCGGCAATTCCTCAACGCTGTCCTATACCCTGTCGACGAAGGCCGTGCGCGAAACGCCGCGTGACAAAATCACACTCTATACGACCTATATTTACGCGAACGACCACAGCACGCCGCCCAACCGCACCACCGCCAACGATCTCCGCGCCGGTCTTCGTGGTGATCTCAACATCAGCGCGCGCTTTTTTGTTTTCGCGTTCACGGACTTCGAAACCAACGAGCTGCAGCACCTGAATCTTCGACAAGTGTATGGCGGCGGTTTGGGTTATCACGTCATTAAGACGGAGCGCACCGCCTTTGACGTGTTCGCTGGCGCCAGCTACGACCGCGATTCCTTTGGGCAATACTCTCTCCTGAACCCCGTCCGGTTTTTTCCCGGGCAGGTCACCAACAGCGCCGAGCTGGTTGTCGGCGAAGAATTGAGCACGCACCTTTCCAGCCGCACGACGCTCGGCGAGCGTTTTGTTTTCTATCCCAACCTTTCCAACACCGGGCAGTATCGCTACCAGTTCAACGCGAATTCCGCCACGGTGATCAAGAAGTGGCTGAGTTGGCAAATTACCTTCACGGATGGCTACCTGAGCAATCCACCGGTCGGTTTGAAGAGCAACGACTTGCTGCTATCAACGGGCTTGCGTGTTGTGTGGGGTAAGTCCAAACTATAACGATTCCCGCCCGGGTTTTCGTCTCGCTCCCTCTCGGAGCCATGGAGGCTTTTGCTATGAACTTTCTCGCGTGGATCATCGTGGGTTTGATTGCGGGTTGGTTGGCAGGCCAAGTCATGAAAGGTGGTGGCTACGGCGTTCTAGTGGATATCATTCTCGGCATCCTGGGCGGCTTTGTCGGTGGTTGGGTCTTTGGCTTGCTTGGCATCTGGCCCGGTGGCGGAATCATCGGCTCGATCATCGTAGCTTTCTTAGGGGCCGTGATCCTTGTGTGGATCACCCGTTTGGTGAAAAAGGCTTGAGGCTTTCCAATGAAAGCAAATCGCGCCCTGACGGTGTCGGGGCGCGATTCTTGTTTGAGGGAAAGGCTTTTTATTGTGAAATGAGTTGAGCACTTACGCCGTTCTTCTTTGTCACCAGATACCATTCGGCGGTCGGCGTCCGCAGATATTTCAGTCGGTTTTGCGCTTTTTCAGCCGCTTGCGTATTCCCCAGCTTCTCCTGAATCAGAATCAACTGCTGCACCGCCAAAGGCGCGTGCAGATCCCCTGCCAGTTGATCCGCGGCACTGGCGAGGTCGCCGTTAACCGCGAGCAGATAGCCGCGGCTCGATTCGTAGCTGCTTTCCACCAGTAGATCACGCGATTCCGCGGCCCGGTGCTCGAGTTTTTGCACCACCGCTTCCGCGTCTTTGGTTCTATGCGTGATGACCGCCAGCCGGACTTCTTCCCGCAAAACGTTGGCCAGCGCGGCGTTCCTCTCCGCTTCCGTCATGCCAGCCGCTGACTCCGTGAGAACGCCTTCGAGCGTCTGCAAAATCTTCAGTTCGCCTGCCGCATCGGTTGAAAGCAATGCGCGCGCATAGTCAATCTCGTAGCGCGCCGAAGCGTCCTTTTGCTCTGCGGCCTTGCCGGAAAGCGTGGCCAGTTCGGATTGGCCGCCGGATACATCCCCTTCCCAGAAATGTACGAGTGCTTTTTGAAACTGGATATGCAGAGTGTCATGCGAATTGGTGGCGATCTTGAGAGCCTTGTCGTATTCCGCCCGCGCCTGCGCGTAATTGCCCATCAATGTGTAAGTGTCGCCTCGGCCATACTGCGAAGTGATGTAACGCGGGGAAATTCGTAATGCTTCCGCGTAGTGCGCCAGCGAGCCTCCGTCATCTCCTGCGATTCGAAGCACCTCGCCCAGGGAATCCTGCGGATTTGGCTGATCCGGCAAGGCTTGCGCATACCTTCTTAGATAGCCGATGGCTTTTTGTGGGTCCGGTTCCAGACCCTCCACATAGGAATAGCCGAGCATGTTCAACGCCGGGGGAAACTTGGGGTCCAGCGCCAGGGAACTCGTCCATAGTTTTTCCGCGCCCTCAAAATCCTGCTGGAAGAAGAGCCACTCTCCCGCGAGATACAGGACGTGCTTATCCTTGGGGTGCCGCGTCAAGAGATCGTTCATCGCCGCGATAGCCAGCAACACATTGGCTTCCTGTGTGCCGGTCAGAAACTGAACCAGCAGACATTCGTCCGCGGCACACTTTGTTTTCAGGGCTTTCGCCTTTGCCAAGGCTTCCGGGGCTGCTTGCGTGCGTCGCGCTGCAAACGACCAAACGGCGTAGGCCAAGGCAAAGTTCGGATCCTTTTTGGTGGCGCTTTGCGTATGCAGAATCGCGTCGTCAAAGCCCGCGTTTTCATACTGGCTGAGTGCCAGCTCCAAGTCTTGCCGCACGGCCACAGACTTGGTCGCAATGCCGAGCGTGCCGAAGAGCTTCTGAGAAGCGGGCATGACCTTCACGGCGGGCTTCGACGGCACTGCCTTCGCCTTTTCTACGTGAGCTGCCTGTTGCGCCCAGAGGGGTTCGCTCATCAAACTGGCAAATACCAGCGTGATTCCCACGTCTGCAATGCGTTTCATGGCCATTCGGCTCCCGATTGCCAGACCTTATTCTTTTTCGGGGTACCCTTCGAAATTAGCTTCGTCACGGTGCCCTCGATACTGGACCGAAGAACAGGTGTGCGCAGTTGCCAAGCGTTCTTGCTTCTCTGGTCACCATTTCCAGCCATCAACAGGTTGGGCACATGTCCTCGAAGACGCGCTTGTGCGCGCCACTTCGGTTCCTGACACTAGGGCTTATCCGCCCTGAAAGGTTCTTGGGTTTATGAAGGACGCTTCCTTGCTTCGCCGGCTCCCCTTGACAGCGGTAGTGTGCTTGCTTCTCTTAGCCGCGTTGCCCATTTCCGGCGCGATTAAGAATTGGGCGGTGGTTGCGGCAGCGGGCAGCAAGCTGCAGGATGTTCCACTTGCCGATCTCGCGAAGCTGTGCAAAGGAGCGCAAAAAACCTGGCCGGATGGCAGGAATTTTACGCTCGTCATTCACAAACCGGAATCACGGGAGATGCGCAGCGTGATCCAGAAGCTTTTCGGTGTTGACCCTTCCGAAGTGAAACCGTTGGTTGCCAAGCTCAATGAAGGCCGTCTGGTGGTCAAGATCGTGGGCAGCGATGAAGACCTCATTCGCACCGTGGACGTCACCCCTGGGGCCATTGGGCTCGTGGATGTTTACGCCATCAATAGCTCGGTTAAGGTTCTTCGGGTTGATGGCAAACTTCCTTTCGACGCGGGCTATGTCTTCAAGGGAAATTAGCCTCTCTAATCGTGGAATTTTCCTGCAAGCCAGTGAAAGTGACCCTACCTGTGCTTTTTGAGAATGGTCAATGGCCTGTGGGAAAACCTGTACTAAAGGGCAAGTTTTCCACAAGCCGTAGTACCCAAAATCCGTTTCAAAATGAAACAAGAGGGAACATTCAATAAGATTTTTATTTTCAATTAATTACACGCAAGTAAGTTGTGGAGCCCGAGTACTAGCCGCCAAGTTTGCTTCTCATTTTGTAGCCTTCGTACCATAGCGTTCCTGTCCCTTACCCTGTCTAATGGGACAGGTAGAGGATGCATTGCCCCAAAGGTCAGTGTGACGCATCCAATGGGGAGATTCCAATTCAGCCCCTCGCCCTGGCTGATCTTTTTCAGAAACAGGGGGTTTCGGAAACCGTGAAAACCAAAGATAACTGGCGGAAATGGATCTGGTGGTTCTTGGGAGTCTTTGCGGCATTGCAGCTCTATTTTGTGCGAGAGCTCCTGGCCGCCTTCGCACTCTTCGCTCTTGGATTTGCTGCCATCGCGTTCCTCGTCACGACGGTTTACATCGCCCAGAAGAGTTGGGAAGCCGGAGTTGCCCGCGTGGCAGCCAGCCAGAATTCCTGGATCCTGGCGGCGCGTCGTGGCGTTGCTACGGTTGAAGATTTGGGCCGCCGTCCAATCCGCCGTCCGGGTTCGGAACCTGCCCATTAACATTTGATTGAATTCTGGCATCCGCCACAGCACGCAGAAGGCCAGCCGTCCTGAGAGAGCGGCTGGTCTTTCTCCTTTTTCCTACCTTTTGTTTTTGCTACCCTTTGGCGCTTCCAGGAGGAATCAGAATCATGAAGCGCGTCCGCCCGCTGGCGCTTTGTCTGAACGCTGTTCTTGTCTTTTCTCTTTCAACTGCCTTGGCGCAGGAAAAAATCGCGGCTCCTCCCAAGAAAATTGCCATTCGCGCGGGCCAGCTGATTGACGGCAAGAGTGACACGGCCATCCCTAACGCGCTCATCCTTATTGAAGGCGACAAGATTGTCAGTGTTACGCCGGGTGGTTCGCCCCCCGCTGGCATGGAGCTTATCGATCTCTCCAAGGCGACAGTTCTTCCGGGTTTCGTCGACGCCCACACACACGTGCTGCTGCAGGGCGACATTACCATCGCCGACTACGATGCGCAGCTCCTCAAGCAATCGATTCCGTATCGCGCCATTCTCGCCGCGCGGAACTCGCAGATCGCACTGTCGCATGGCTTCACGGCGTTGCGCGATCTGGAAACCGAGGGCGCAATGTACGCCGACGTGGATGTAAAGAAGGCCATCAACAATGGCGAAATTTCCGGCCCACACATGCAAGTCTCCACGCGCGCGATGACCCCGACCGGAATGTATCCGTTGCTCGACTATTCCTGGGAGCTGAAGGTGCCCACGGGCGTGCAGTATGTGGATGGCGCGGAAGGCGCGCGCAAGGCGGTGCGCGAGCAGGTGATGTATGGTGCGGACTGGATCAAGTATTACTCCGACCATGGCTATTTCTATGGTCCAGATGGAGTTCTGCACAGCCACGTGAATTTCACGGATGAGGAAGCGAAAGCGATCGTGGACGAAACGCACCGGCTCGGCCACAAAGTGGCGGCACACGCGATCGGCAGTGATGGTATCTCCGCCGCTCTGAAAGCCGGTGCGGATACGATCGAACACGGCGACGGCCTGACCGAAGCACAAATGGAGGAAATGGCCCGCCGCGGCGTCTACTGGGTTCCGACGATCATGGTGGGTGTGTACGTCGCGCAGGGCCGCGGCGGCAATTGGCCGAAGATGGTGGGCACGGAAAAAGCGGCTTTCCAATTGGCGTTGAAAAAAGGCGTGACAATTGTTCTGGGGACCGACGCCGGCGGTTTCGATTGGCGCGGGCTCAATCAGGCCAAGGAATTTGAGTATTACGTAAGTTACGGCATGAAGCCGATGCAGGCGATCCGCACGGCCACCACCACCGCCGCCGAGTTGTTGGGGTGGTCGGACAAGATGGGCACCATTGAGCCAGGCAAATGGGCCGACCTGGTCGCCGTTTCCGGCGATCCCCTCAAGGACATCACCGAACTCCAGCGCGTGCAGTTCGTTATGAAAAGCGGTGCGGTCTTCAAGAACGATTTGCGCTAACAGGTGCTACCCCTTTTTATGGGCTGAGAATCGAAGATGACCCTTCGTAATCGAGCCTAGACACATCAGAAAAACGCGGCGCCGCCGTCGACGTTGATCGATTGGCCTACTATTGCGCTGGACATGTCAGAGCACAGGAAGAGGGCGGCCTGGGCGATTTCCATTGCGGTTTGGCCGCGCCCTTGCAGCAGCGAGCTCAAGAAGCCTTTCAATTGTTCATCCGGGCTCACGCCCAGTTTTCTTGCCAAGGTGTTTCCCAATTCTTTGGACATCACGGTTTCCGTCACGGGCCCAGGACAAATGGCGTTCACCCGCACGCCTTGGCGCGACGCCTCCGCGGCCATTACGCGCGTCAACCCGAGCATTCCCGCTTTTGCCGCGGCGTAAGCCGAACCCCAGCCGTAGCCTGCCTTCGCGGACAAACTCGAAATGTTCAGGATCACGCCGGACTTACGGGCATACATCTCTGGCAGCACCAACTTGCTCAGCAAGAACGCGGCGCGCAAGTGCACCGCAATCACGTTGTCGAATTCTTCCAGCGGATACTCTTCCACCGGCATCACGGGCCCGTAGTGCCCGGCGTTGTTCACCAAGATATCTACGCGCCCGAATTTCTCCCGCGTTGCGGCGACCACTTTCTCGCCATCGGTCGCCCGGGTCAGATCTGCGGTCGTAAACGCCGCTTTCCCTCCTGCAGAAAGAATTTCCTTCGCGGTCGCCGCAAGTTCCGCCTCGGTTCGCGCTGTCAAGAACACCACCGCGCCTTCCTCGGCGAACAATTTCGCCATCGCGCGGCCAATTCCGCGCCCTGATCCTGTAATTAACGCAACCTTGTTTTCCAGCAGCATGTTTCCCCACGTCCAATCCCTGGCTGTTTTTTGAACGTCCCGTGCCACTCTACCGCAAAACGGCCTCTTGGCGTCACGTAGCGCAGTTCGGCAAACCTACGCTAAAATGGAAAGATTATGATCTCTGTTGAAAACATCACCATGCGCTTCGGCTCTCGCATCCTCTTCGAGGATGTGACCACCACCTTCATGGCCGGACGCCGCTACGCCATCTCTGGCCCCAACGGGGCGGGGAAGTCCACCTTCATGAAGATCCTCACGGGCGAACAGGACCCCACCCAGGGTTACATCACTCGGCCCAAGAAAATGGGTGTGCTGCGGCAGGATCAGTTTGCCTTCGACAAATTTCGCGTCGTTGATACGGTCATCATGGGCAACGCGTCGTTGTGGACGGCACTTGAAGAGCGCGACGCACTCTACGCCAAGCCGCACCACGATTTGACCAACGAAGACGGCATGCGCCTTGGCGAACTCGAAGGCATCGTCGGGGAAGAGGGCGGTTATACGGCCGAAGCCGACGCCGGCGTGCTCCTCGACGGACTAGGGATAGATTCCAATCTCCACGAGCGCAAGATGGGCGAACTGCAAGGCGGCCAGAAGGTGCGTGTGCTGCTGGCGCAAGCGCTCTTCGGTAATCCTTCCGCGCTGCTCCTCGACGAGCCCACGAACAACCTCGACCTCGATTCCGTCCATTGGCTCAAGGAATATCTCTGCGAGTATCACGGCGTGCTGATCGTCATTTCGCACGACCGTCATTTCCTGAACAGCGTTTGCTCGCACACCGCCGACATCGACTACCAAACCATCGTCATGTATCCCGGCGGCTACGACGACATGGTGCTGGCGAAAACGCAGATTCGCACCCGGATGGAAGCGGACAACGCCGTGCGCGAAAAGAAAATCGCGCAACTCAATGACTTCATCGCGCGCTTTTCCGCCGGCACGCGTTCCGCGCAAGCCACTTCCCGCAAGAAAGAGGTGGAGCGCCTGCAGACCTCTGAACTTGCGCGCTCCAATATTCAGCGCCCCTATATCCGCTTTGATACGGTACGTCCTTCGGGTCGTTTGCCGCTCGAAGTGAAGCGTCTGACAAAGTCCTATGACGACTTGAAGGTGATTCAACATTTCTCCGCCAGCGTGACGCGCGGCGAGAAAATCGCGCTCACCGGGCGCAACGGCGCCGGAAAAACCACCATGCTGCGATCGCTTATCCGCAATGCCGGCGAATTCGTCGGCAACGCCGAGCGCGAATTCGCGATTGACTCGGGAAACGTGGTTTGGGGGCATGAGGTCTCGGTCGGGTATTTCCCGCAGGATTTTGGCTACACGATTGACAAGAGTAGGGGTGTGACGGCGATGGACTGGCTCTGGCAATTCAATCCGCAGGCGCCGCAGGAGGAAATTCGCAGCCCGCTCGGCCAGATGCTCTTCAGCGGGGAAGATGCGCTGAAGCCGACTTCCGCCCTCTCCGGCGGTGAGTGCGCCCGGCTGATCTTCTGCCGGTTGATGATTCAGAAGCCCAACGTACTGGTTCTCGATGAGCCGACCAACAACCTGGACCTCGAATCCATCAACGCTCTGAATATCGCGCTACAGAAATACGAGGGCACGGTTCTACTGGTCACCCACGATGAAGATGTCCTCGATGAAGTGGCAACGCGCATCTGGCACTTCAAAGACGGAAAGATCGAGGATTTCAAGGGCACTTACGAAGAATTTCAGCACAACGCGGAGTGCAAAGCGAGCTAGGCTGTTCTCCGTTGCGCGATCGCCGATTATTGCGGCTTCAGACTCTTCAGCAAGTTACCCATGGTCTCTTCCGCCTGGTAAGGCGAAATGCTGCGCTTGGTCAGTTCTTTGCGGCTGATCGCGCGATAGGCCAGCTTCTTCGGGTTGCGCAACGCGAGATCGAAAACAAAAGTTCCCTGATGGTATTGCACGTTTTGGAAGGGCATTTCCGGCGGTCCCCAACCCCACCCTGACCAGCAGCCATACGGGCCGCAGGCCACGCCCGGATACCCGCCAGGGTAGACAGTTTGCACCGTGGCTTGCTGCGTCTTTACCGCCACGTGATAGTCCACCAGAAAATCCGCCGTCGCTGGATCCGTGACTTGTACGAGGCCTTTGGACTTCAACACGTGCTCGATCGCGCTTTGCAATTGCTTGCGATTCGCTTCAGTGTTCCAGTCTAGATTGCTTTCCGGGTGCTGTTGCGGTGGTGGCGACGGTGGCTTCCCGATTACGTCTTTTGACAGAATCGGCCTGCCGTCCGCAGCGCGATTCACCGCTTGCCCCGGCGGGTTCATCGGCCGCCAGGCCCAAGTCATGCCTTTCGTAATTCGAATATCCGGATCCCGAAGCACTTCCACATTGTCATCGCATCCGGCCAGGACCATGCCCCCTATTAGCACGGTTGTCGTAAGCACAGCATTCGAAAATCGATAGCCCAAGTTCACGCGGCGTACCTCCACACTGTATGGAACACGGCGGCGGACAAAAAGTTGGCTGGAATTGGCGGCTTTTTCAGGACTTGCCGGGGAGGCCCCAGTCGGCAGGCGGGAAGACCACGGGCCAGAACTTCGGCGCCGGCCGCTCAAATTCAAACGCAACATTATACGACTCTTCGATGCGCACGGCCCGGCAGGCCATTTCCATCCCATTGCTTGGATTGGTGAGAAGAAAGGATTGCCCAACGTGCAGGTGAGACTGCATTTTCATCAGGCCGCCATGGGCGTTCACGACCTGGGTTTTCGCCTCTTCCTGGATCTGGCGGCGTTCCTCGTCCTCGGCCAAGACGACGACGCTCATGCGCAGCATGACGCGCTCGCTCCGTCGCCGATTTTCAGGACCGGTCATATGAGAGAATTTGCATATCCATCTTACCGGAACGCGAGGCCCTGAAAACTGTCCCTCCGGCAGGGTCTGTCTCGTCCTGAGATGGCTGGCTTAGCTCACCGAATGCGCGGGAATGGCGTCTTTGGTATGATAGTATTTTGAGAATTCAGCAGCTTAGGAAGAAGATGGCCATACAAACTGAGGCAAAAGTGCTGCTCCGTGTCCGCCCTCGCGGATTCTGTGCCGGCGTAGTCCGAGCGGTGGATATCGTGGAACTGGCGCTAGAAGCCTATGGCGCGCCGGTCTATGTGCATCACGAGATTGTTCACAATACCTACGTGGTGCAGCAGTTGCGGCGCCGCGGCGCGATCTTCGTCGAGACCATCGGGGAAGTGCCGCATGGCGCGGTGCTGGTCTTCAGCGCCCACGGCGTGCCGCCGACAGTCCGCGGGGAAGCTAAGGAGCGCAACCTGCGCGTCATTGATGCAACCTGCCCGTTGGTGACCAAGGTGCATCTCGAGGCGCTGAAGTTTGCGCGCGAAAAGCGGACGATTATTTTGATTGGCCACAAGGACCATCAGGAAATTGTCGGCACCTCCGGAGAAGCGCCGGATCGCACGCTGGTCGTGGACTCTATTGCGGCGGTGGATGCGCTGACCGTGGAAGACCCGGAGAAGTTGGCGTTTTTGACGCAGACCACGCTGAGCTTGTACGACACGCAGGAAATTGTGGCCCGTCTCCGCCAACGGTTCCCGAAAATTATCGGGCCGGCAAGCGACGACATTTGTTATGCCACGCAGAATCGCCAGGAAGCGGTGGAGCAAGTGGCCAAAGACGTGGACCTGATCCTGGTCGTAGGTTCACAAAACAGCTCGAATTCCAACCGGTTGGTGGAATTGGCGGAACGGCTGAATGTGAAGGCCCAACTGATCGACTCGGCGGAGCATATTGATGCCGCCTGGCTTGAGGGTGTTAATGCCATTGGGCTGACGGCGGGGGCTTCTGCGCCTGAGGTTCTGGTGGAACAGGTCAGCGAAAGGCTCGCGCAATTGGGATACACAGACCAGCGCGATCTGGACCTGATTCGCGAGGACGTACGATTTACGCTTCCGGCGGAGCTTGCGAGTATCGCGCCTGCGCCGCGCCGCTGAAGGCGTTTTTCAAGCAGCAGAAATAGGATTTGCAGCGCCCGGCAGGGGCTTGTTCACCGGTTTGCTTTGCCGGTGCCCCGAACGACCAGGGAAAAAGGAGCGCACTTTGGCGGTCAAAATCGTCCGTCAGCCGAACAGGATTGCCCTCATTGGCGCGCCTTCGAGCGCCGCGGCGTTTGGCCTCGGGAGCGAAAAAGCTCCGGCTGCATTGCGCAGCGCGGGGATCGTCGAACGGTTGAAATCCATCGGGTATGAAGTAACGGACTTTGGCGATGGCGCGCCGCGGCTTTTCGCGGATGATGAGGAACACAAGCGCGCGCGAAACCTTCCTGAAATTGTCACTTCCTTGAACGATCTGAAACCGCGCGCGGAACTGGCCGTCAAGTCCGGCGGGCTGGTGCTGGTCCTTGGCGGGGATTGCACGCAAATCATAGGCTTTCTGACGGGGGCACGGCGGTATTACAAGCACATCAATCTTCTGTGGCTGGACCGGCATGCGGATTTGAATACGCCGGCGAGCACGCCTTCGGGGCGGCTTGACGGAATGGCGCTGGCAACGATTATCGGGAGAGGTTCGCCGGAGCTGGTGCGCTTCTGGGGAGAACCGCCGCTGGTGCGCGAGCCGGATACGGTGATTTTCGGACTCGAACAACTGGATCCCGCAGAGCAAGAATTTTTGACGCGTTCGCCGATGCGTTATGTGCACGCGGCGGATATTCGCGCGAAAGGTGCGGCAAAAGTGGCGCTGGATGCGCTGGGGCAATTGCATGCGGACGCGCGAGAGTTTGCCCTGCATGTGGATTTGGACGTCATCGCACAGGAAGAGTTTTCGGCGACGAACGTGCCGGGAAGCGGCGGGATGTCCTTCAGTGAAGCGCAAGCCTCGCTCACGGAATTCGCGAAGCACAAGAACCTGCTTGGGCTGGACATTGCGCAATACAATCCGGACAAGGATCCCGATGGTTCCGGCGCGCGCAAATTGATTGATCTACTCGCTGAAGTACTGTCCGCGCGGTTAAGCGCCCTGACGCCGCCTGCAGTACCCCTCGAAACGCCCACGCCGACAGCCTGATTCTAAGCGGGCAAACAAAACTCGAACCTACGGCTAGCTGGACGCCTCGTCTTCATCTTTAGCCCATCATTTGCTGTCATAGATCCTACGGACACAACGCTTGACTTGTTACAGGAAGCGGGACAGTCTGAACCGTTTTCGTCAGGAGAGCGGCTGGAGGGACATCCATGGGCGCTATCCATCATGTATTTGTCCTCATGCTTGAAAATCGTTCCTTCGATCACATGCTTGGGTTTTCCAAACTGAGCGGCACGGATGCCGTAACCGGCCAGGCAACGACCATCAATGGGCTCCAGGGGACGGAATCGAACAGCTACCAAGGGAAAACCTACGCTTGCTCAACGCCCGCGGATTATTCCATGACAGCGGGACCCGCCCATGAATTCAACGACGTGCTCGAACAACTTTGCGGGCCCAGGGCGCAGTACGTTCCAAATGGGACGTATCCGTCCATTAACAGCAGCGGCTTCGTCGAAGACTTTGCCGCGTCGGGGGGACAACAGAGTCCGGGAGATGTGATGAAGTGTTTTGCCGCGGAGCAATTACCGGTTCTGACCGCCCTGGCAAAAAATTTCGTAATTTGCGACAACTGGTTTTCCTCGCTGCCTGGGCCCACCTGGCCCAATCGTTTCTTCTTGCTTGCCGGGTCTTCGGGAGGACTTGATCATAGCCCGACAATGGTCGAAATGATCGCGTGGGAGGGCATTAGCGGTTTTAGATTTCAGAATGGCACCCTCTTCGATCAAAAACTTTGGTGGCGTGTTTATGCGGGCGGCGACCTTTGCCTTGCTCAAGCGCTAAGGGGTATGACCTTCGCCGATATCACGCCGTATACCCGGTTTGCGCGCGATGTCGGCGATGCAAACTATCCTGTTCAGTTCACGTTCATCGAACCCAATTATGGCCACGTCGCCAGCGACTATAAGGGAGGAACTTCCCAGCATCCCATCGACGACGTGACAAGTGGAGAGGCATTGACAAAAGTGGTCTATGAGACGATTCGCAATTCACCGATCTGGCCCACAAGCATGTTGATCCTGACCTGGGACGAACACGGCGGGTTCTACGACCATGTGGCCCCGCCCGCGGCCGTTGCACCGGGAGATGCTCCTCAATTATCTTCGGCTAGCAAATATGGATTCACGTTCCAACAATATGGACCGCGGGTTCCCGGGATCGTCATTTCCCCGCTCATCCCGGCCAACCTGATTGACCATCGCGTCTACGATCACGCAAGTGTGCCAGCGACGATTGAAACACTCTTCAACCTGCAGCCGATGACGCGGCGTGATGCGGGAGCGAATAACCTGCTCTCGCTGGCCTCGTTGAAAGTGCCCCGAACGGACGCGCCGGCCTCGCTGCCGGGGCCAGCCAAACCATCCTCGGCGGAAAGCGTGATGCGCGGTGCCGCCATGGGACTTCCGGGACCGGCAGCAACCAGGCCGGGAGAGTCCGTGGGATCCGATCAAGGCATGCCCGGCTTTCTTTATGTAGCAATGCGCAGCGATCTGGATTTATCACCGCCAGAGCAACGGCCGGCGATTCTGGCCCGCGTCAGTGCCATTCACACGCGCAACGACGCAAGAACATACGTCGAAGAAGTGCGCCAAAAGATGCAGGTTGCTCGCGCCCGAGCCACAAATTAGGCCAAGACCTGAGCCTCGTCTAGAGACTGGCGCATGACCTGCTATCCGGTGGGCGCAAAGGTGCGTTTGCGATGGTAGCGCGCGAGGCCGAGCCAGGAGAGGTGGAGAGCGCCGTTGAAGACGTAATGGGAAACTTCATCATCGGAAAGAAATTTGGCGGCCTCGGCGGCGACCTCACGGGTGAAGAATTGGGCAGAGGAAGCTTCCTCGGGGCCGCTGGCGAGAATCCTGGCGGCGAGATCGCTCCAGTGGTGGAGGCGTTCGCGATAGGAAGCAATGTGACGAGCGGGATGATCGGAGAAGCTGAAGTGGGTGAGAAAGAGACGCTTGGGCTGGAGTTGGCTGATGGCGTCTAGGGATGCATCCCAGAATTCCAGGTTGATGTCTGGAGGAGGGGTTGCGGGGAGAATGAAGGGATGGCTTTCGATGCAGATGCCTGCCGTATCGCCGACAAAGGCGATGCCTTCGGCGGAATCGAAGTAGCTGACGTGGTGCGACGCATGGCCAGGAGTGTAAAGAACCTGAAGGTCGCTGGAGCCGAGGGAGAGAGTCTCCCCACCCTCAAGAATCTGAAGATTTGCTTCGGGCACGGGAAGGAAATCTCCAAAGAGGCGCTGCATGTCATCTCCATAAAGGCGGCCAGCGCTCTTGAGGAGCACCGCGGGATCGGCCATGTGCGCGGAACCGCGGGAATGCACATAAACCTGCAAGCGGGGATTTTCTTGGACGAGCGAGCCCGAAGCGCCGGCGTGATCGAGATGGATGTGGGTGAGAAGAAGGGCATCGAGGTCGCAGACGCGAAGATTGTGAATAGCGAGCTGTTCGCGGAGTGTGTGGAGAGTAGAGGAAGGACCGGGATCAACCAGGGCGCAAAGGTCGCCGGAGCGCAGGAGAGCAGATGCGATGGAGCGTGGATGGCCGGCCCAGTGGAGGTCGAGAGGGGAGATAACCAGGGACATGGAAGGCGTAGTTTAGCGTATTTGTGGGCAATCGAAAGTGAATAGGAGGACAGAAGGGGCTAGGGCCAGGGCTCCGGGCGAGCCCCGGAATCCCAGAAGAAACACTTGCAGAATGATTAAGTTGTGGACTATGCTTTGGCCCAGAGTTGCTTGTTCTTTCCGCCAGTTGTTTTGTGTGCGCAGGGATGTGTGCAGTGCCCCAATAAGAAGAACGAGCAAAAGCTGTGTCTTGTCCTGCGTCCACCGTCCAGCGCAGCGAGCTGTTTAACATTTAACTAGGGAAAACGCGTGGGATTCACGGGATTCTCGGTAAGAATTTAGGGAGGAAGTTATGCGGAAATGGTGTGTAACTGTGGCAATGGGCGTACTTTTTGCTCTGCCACTCTGTGCGCAGCAGAAGGACGCGAGTACAGAAAGCAGTACGAATGGAACGTCGGACAATTCGGTAAGAGCAGAGGCCACAGCGAGCGATTTCAGCATCGCACCTGCGTCGCGGAGTCTATTCCCGATGCCGGCCGCTGCAGCGGCTGTACCGGCGGATATCTATAGCGATTGGGCAAACAACCCGTGGAACCGCCATGCGTGGGGCCTATTGACGCCAAAATGGGAAGTGGCGGGAATGTTCAGCTATATCAACTTCATGCCCGGAGGTTCCAGCGCAAGCAACACGACGGTAGCTGGCCTGAACAATTTCAACAGCTTTGGCGCGACGGGGTCTTTTGCGTATAACCCGAACAAGTGGTTGGGATTGGTCGCTGAAATTGGCGGCTATCATTTTAGCCGGACCGTTTTCATTTCGACGACCGGCGGAATCACTCCGGCGAACCTGAGCGGCAGCTTTGAAACATACCTTTTTGGTCCGCGTGTCAACTTCCGGCACTTCGACCACTTCGTACCCTTCGTTGAATTTCTCATCGGCGCAAGCCATGCTTCCGCACAAGTGACGGGTGACCAGTCGCAAAATAGCTTTGCGCTAGCGGCAGGCGGCGGTGTGGATGTCATTCTAACGAGAAACCTCGCCTGGCGCTTTGTGCAGGCGGACTATCTGATGACGAACTGGACCGGTCCATACCTCACTCCCAATGGCCGCGAAAATAATTTCCGGATCGGAACGGGCCTGGCGCTGCGCTGGGGCTACCCACCGGAGCCACCCAAGCCGATTCACCCACCGACCGCAGCTTGCTCCGCGGATAAGTCTTCTGTGTATCAGGGGACGACGGATCCCGTGGCAGTGCACGTGGCCGCGACGGATGTGGACAATGTCGGCTTGACCTACAGCTACACTGCGACAGGAGGAGCCGTCGACGGGACAGGGCCTGATGTGCGCTGGAACCCCTCGGGTGTGGCAATCGGCTCTTACACCGTCAACGCGAAGGTTGACAACGGCCACGGCGGGACCGCGACATGTTCGGTCGATATCGCAGTGGCGAAGAAGCCAAACCGTCCGCCGGTCATATCCTGCTCGCCTGAACGCAACCCAATTACCGCCGGTGAGCGCGTAGCGATTAATTCGCAGGCTAGCGATCCGGATGGCGACCCGATTACTTACAGCTACTCCGCTTCTGCCGGTCAGATCTCCGGCACCGGACCAACGGCGCAATTTGACTCCACCGGCCTGTCCGCGGGCAGCTACACCATCACGTGCACGGCCGACGACGGTCAGGGCGGCCGCACCAGCGCCACCACGAATGTGGACGTGCAGCAGCCAGCCCCGCCGCCACAAGCGACGAAGGTTGGAGAATGCGGTTACCGGACGGCCGGTTCCCAGCGCGTGGACAACGAATGCAAGCGCATCCTCGATGACGTGGCATTGCGCCTGCAGAATGAACCCAATGCCAAGCTGGTGATCGTTGGCTTCGCGGATCCGAAGGAACCGAAGGCCGCGAAACTGGCGCAGACCCGCGCAGATCTTGCGAGGAAGTACCTCGGCGAGAAGGGAATTGATGCCTCGCGCATCAGTACCCGTACCGGCACGGCCTCGACGGAGAAGGGCAGCGAGAAGGCGAACCGCCGGATCGAGACTATCTTGGTACCGGAAGGCGCAACCTACTAGAACCGCAGGCTCGGAACGAGTCTTCGTCACTTCGTGACGAGACCTGACAATCAAGCTCGAACCCCGGGCTCTCCGAAGGGAACTTTGGAGAGCCCGGATTTTTTTGGTGTTGGATCAAAGAGTTTAAGAAAGGAAGAGAGAGTGCGGATACACATCGCAATCTCGATCATTTTGTGGCTGGGCCTCGCCGGGGCTTGCGTGGCGCAGACATGGGAAAGGTTGAGCCCGGAAGGCGGCATGGTGGTGTCTCTGGCGACTGCACAAGACGGAGGCATCTATTTAGGCACTCCCGATGGGCATATCTTTGGGAGTAACGATGGCGGCAAGCGGTGGGAGCTGCGCGGGCGCGTGGGAAATCGAACGGATGCCATGGTGCCGCGGTTACTGAGTGATCCGCGAGGGACCGGGGGAGTGTTCGCGGCGGTCTGGTATCAGGAGCCGGGGGCGGGTGGCGGGGTATTTCGAACTGAGGACGCTGGTAGAACGTGGCGGCTTCTGGGACTAGCGGAAGAAGCGGTGCGGGCGCTGGAGGGCGCACCTTCGAAGCCGGATGTGCTTGTCGCTGGCACGCGCAGCGGAGTGTTTCGTTCCGAGGATGCGGGCAAGAGTTGGGAAAGGATTTCACCGCCCGGCGACGTGGAACTGCGCAACGTGGACTCCGTGGCGATTGATCCTTCCGATCCAAACGTGATCTATGCGGGGACGTATCATTTGCCATGGAAGACGACGGATGGAGGAAAGAACTGGAAGCCCATTGTCGCAGGGCTAATCGATGATTCGGACATCATGAACATCCGGGTGGATACCACGGATCCGGCGCGGGTTTATTTGAGCGCGTGCTCCGGGATTTATCGAAGCGAGAATCAAGGGGCGGAATGGACGAAATTGCAGGGAATTCCGTACGCGGCGCGGCGCACGCACGCCATTGTCCAGGATCCGCAGAATCCCAGAACCTTGTATGCAGGGACAACAGAAGGACTGTGGTTGACGCGCGACGGGGGAGAGAACTGGAAGCGGACGACGCCGAAGGATTGGGTCGTGAATGCGGTGGTTGTCAGGCCGCCATTGCAGAGCGCACCAGGTCGCGTGTTCCTGGGCACCGAGGGGCAAGGCGTGCTGGCCAGCGAAGATGGGGGCGAGAGTTTTGCAACGGCCAATTCAGGATTTACTCATGTGATCGTTAAGCAGCTCCTTGGAGACCAGTGGAGCGAGACGCGGCGAATGCTGATGGTAACGGAACGCGGTGGAGAAGATGTCGCAGTGAGCCAAGATGGAGGGAAAAGCTGGACGCCGGTTACGTCTGTTGGGCGGTCGCAGGAGAAAAATACAAATCCAGGATTAACGGCTGGACAGGCAGAGGAGTTTTACGCGAGCCCGTGGGGCTGGATGGCGCGACTGAACGGAGGGCGACTTTGGCTCTGGAACAAAGAGCAGCAGAACTGGAAGGAATGGAAACCGCATTTCCAGCCGGCTGCAAGGAGTGCGCCGCGCGGACCTGCAGATCAGAGCAAAGGTGCAGTGAGTCCGGTTTCCTTGAAACTGGAAGGAAACGCCATTGCTTTCTCGCAAGAGAGCCTGTTCGCGTCCACGCACGATGGCGTGGTGCGGTGCGCGCCTTCGGGCATCTGCGTTAAGATGCGTGGTCTTGCGCGGGTCGAAGCAGTGCGTGCACTTTGGGGCTCCACGAATGGAGAGCGCCTCGCGGCCGTATCCGATGGCAGGTTGGCCCTTTCTTTCGATGGGGGCGCCACCGCGATTTGGCGCGATCTTCCGGCGGGAATACGCGAAGCGCGGTGGATTGATGTCGCCGGAACTCCTGAGGGGATGAAGATTTTCTTAGGCACGAACCAGGGTCTATTCTGTTCCACAGATCAAGGGGTGACGTGGAGCAGGCAGGAAGAAGGCCTGCCTGCCGGGCAAGTGGAACCATGGTTCCGCCATGACTCTTTGGCGGTCGCGACCCTTCGTGAGGGCGGAATCTATCTCTCGCAAAATGCGGGAGCCAGTTGGACTCGTGTGGATCGCGATGCCGAGAGAGGTCGTGCCTCCGGGATTGTGGAAGTACGCCCTGGGGAATGGATTGTCGGATCGCAAAGCGAGGGCCTGTTGCGCTTGAAAGTCGATGACGTCCGATAGAACTGGTCAGAACCGAACTATACCATTTTGGTACACAAGCAACTTCAATACTTTGTGAGTAATTATAAGATTGACAATAATGACATGAAGAGAGTGAAGCCGAGATTCCTGAATGGGCTTTCCCCCCTTCCCCCTTCGGGATTTGTTCTGCGGAATCGTCTCTCAGCCCCAGCAGAGAGGAACGCAAATGTCGAATATTCAGGGAACGCGTCCAGAAGCCGCACGATTCAACGCCACACTCTCATTTTTGCCGGAGGAGGAAAAACGGCTTCCCGAGCGCATTCTGCCGGTGCACCTCCTGGTTGTGGATGACGAGGAGCATATTCGCGAGGTGTGCCGAGTCGTCGCGGAAGACAGCGGAATGAAAATTTGTGAAGAAAGCTGACTTCTATCGAGTACTCCCCATCTCAACTGCGGAAGAGTACGTCCTCGCGCTGAAACATTTTTACGGCCAAAAAGAGCGCAACTGCAGCATAGACGGAGGTGGAGAAGAAAATGATGGCGATATAGTTCCAGTGATACGTACCGGTAACGAGTTCCTTGCAGAGGAGGGCCGCGTTGAGAATCGGGACGAGAGAGAGCTTGGCGGTTAGGTCGATGGGAAGCATGGCGCAGACGGCGGGAACAATGACCACAAACATGAGCGGACTGACATAGCTCTGCGCCTCCTTGTAGCTCTTGGCGAAGAGCGCCACGGTCATCACGCCGGCGGCAAAAAGGACGGCAACGGGAAGAACCATGATGAAGATGGAGAGAACTGTATCGAAGTGGATGCTGAGCTGCAATTGCGCCGCGTCACTGCCAGCCTTGTCGAAAGCATGGAGGCGTTCGAGGGCCCAGAAGGATACACCCATCGAAGTGACAGAAAGCGCGGCGGTGACCAAGGAAGCCGTGAGGACAAGGAAAAACTTGCCGAGAACCAGGTGCGTGCGGGAGATTGGACTCGACAAAATGGTTTCCATGGTGCCGCGCTCTTTTTCGCCGGCGGTGAGATCCATGGCCGGATACATGCTCCCGGTGAGGCACAAAAGGATGACCATGTATCCGATGACCCCGCCAAAGGCCGCGCCGCCCACTTTTTCCGGTGGAGCGACGTTGTGTTCCTGAATGTTAAAAGGTTTGAGCGCACTCTCAGGCAAATTCTTGGCGGCGAGGCTCTGTTTGATGATTTTGTCGCGGTAAGCCCCAAGACATTCTTGAACGCGACCGGTGGCAAGCGAGGATTTCATGTCCCCGTTATAGTTGTGAATCTGAAGCGTGACGTTCTTTTGTTGCGCGACGTCGCTTTGGAATCCTGGAGGAATCTCGATGGCGGCGCGGATGTCTTTGTTGACGACTTGATCTTTCCAATCGGCGGCCGGGGGAACGATATGGATTGCCGCCGACTTGTGCAGCTCCTCGAGGAGTTGTGGCGAGTCGCCTCCACCGAGAATCATTACCTTCGGAATTTCTTCCTTTGCCTTTCCGACAAGAGCGGAGATTGCCGCGCCGAGCCCGGCCGTCAATACGGGGAATAGCAGCAGGGGAACCACCAGGGAGGAGACAAGCGTGCGACGGTCGCGAAGGGCCTCGCGCAGTTCCTTGCGGTAGACGATGCCGACGTTTTTCAGAGACATGTCAGTTGGCCTCCTGCGCGGCGTAGAGAGGCGCGACGATTTTCACGAAGATTTCCTCGAGGTCGTTGTCTCGATAGCGCTCTCGAAGTTGCGCGAGAGAGCCTTCGGCCAGCAGCTTGCCGGACTGGATGATACCGATGATGTCGCAAAGCTTTTCGACTTCACTCATGACGTGGGTGGAGAAGATCACGGTTTTCCCGCGTTCGCGGCATTCGCGAATGAATTGAATGATGGTGCGCGCGGTCATGATATCCAGGCCGATGGTGGGCTCATCGAAGATCATGACTTGAGGGTCGTGGATTAGCGTACGGGCGATGGAGGTTTTCTGCTTCATGCCGGTGGAAAGCTTGTCGCAGCGGCGGTCGCGGAAGGCGTTCATATCCAGGCGATGGAAAATATCGTCCACGCACTTCTTGAGGGTGGCTTCATCAAGCCCGTTTAGCCTGCCGAAGTATTCGACCATTTCCTGGGCAGTGAGGCGGGGATAAAGCGCGGTGGCAGTGGAGAGGAACCCGACGTTAGCGCGAACTTTTTCGGGGGCTTCGACAATGTCATGGCCGCAAACAACGGCGGTTCCGTCGCTCGGTTCCAGGATGGTCGCCAGCATACGCAGCATGGTCGTCTTTCCTGCCCCGTTCGCGCCGAGAAGGCCGTAAATCTGGCCGGGCTTACAGAAGAAGCTGACGTTATCCACGGCCCGGATTTCGCCGCGCTTCTTGTCGTGGAAGAGTTTGGTCAGGCCACGCGTTTCGATCATGAAAAGGACCTTTCGTGGATGGCGTGAGAATAGAGCAAACGCTGTTCTAGAGAGTATACGCAAGCGGAGAGCAATAGATTACCTGGGGCGGGGTCAAAGCGGCATTAGCCCTTGTGACAGTTGGGACATTGTTTGGCATCAAATTTATCGGCTGGCACCCGGAAGACGTTGTTGCACTGAACGCAAACGCGATGGAGCACACCGAGCGGCTTTTCTGTCGAGGAAGGCGCGGCTTTCCGGGCGTCCGCCGACGTTTCCGAGGTTGCGTTGCTCATGGGCGCATTCTAGCATGCAAACTTGACTTTGCCCTGGCAACTCAGCCCGGCATCCCGGCGTGTTGCGGCGGGCGTCTGAATTTAGAGGGCAAAGTCGCGGAACTATGTGGAGAATTAGCTAACCGTCCTGATAAACTTGAAATTAGGAAGCGACCGCTACAGAGAATCGGCCAGCACGTCACGGAAAAGTAAGCAGCACGCCCCGTAACGCACCCAAGCGGTGTCTGGCGGAAGAGTGCTCCCCGCGAGGCCAGACGGCTAGCGGCGCAGCGATTTTCAGGTAATTATGGATAAAGTGTTGAGAAACCGGGCTCTGGTGTTCCTCGCGCTCGCGGCGATCGTGGCGTTCGTGTTGGTTAGCGTGAGCGGACGCCAGCCGGTCGCCAAGATCTCCGCAACTACTCCTGTCCGGCAAAACATCATTTCCTCGATCAGCAGCAACGGGAAGGTGGAGCCCATCGCTCCTGTGACGATTCGCGCCCAACTAGATACTTTTGTGGTGAAGGTGCACGTTTCGGAGGGCCAGAATGTAAGAAAAGGCCAATTGCTGCTGGAACTAAACGTGAAGGATGCGGCTTCGCAACTGGCGGCGGCTAAGTCCAGATTGCTGCGCGCGCAGGATGACTTGCGGGCAGCGCAAGCGGGTGGGCGCGCTGATGATGCTGCGCGCGTCAGCGGTGACCTGGGAAAGGCCCAGGCAGACCGCGAACGCTTGCAGCGCAGTCACGATTCACTCGAGCGGTTGCTGGCGCGGGGCGCGGCGACCCAGGAGGAAGTAGCGGCCAACGATCTGGCGCTGGCCAAGGCGCAGTCGGAAGTGAAGCGCCTGACGGCCGTGAAACAGGAGTTTGATCGCCAGGTGACTCTGGATGGTTCGCGGGCGTCTTTGGCTGTGCAACAGGCGCAGAGCGACGTGGCTGCGCTGGAAGACAAAGTGCGGCAAGGTCGCATCGCCGCGCCAATTGACGGAACGCTTTATGCTTTGCCAGTCAAGGCCGGCGACTATGTGAAGGTTGGCGATCTGCTCGCGGAGATGGCGGACCTGCACAAGGTGCGTGTGCGGGCGTTTATTGACGAGCCGGAAATGGGCGCGCTGGAACCGGACGAGCCTGTGCGGATTACCTGGGACGCGCTGCCGAGCCACTATTGGCAGGGAAAGACCGAAGTGATTCCGAAGCAGGTGGTGGCGCGCGGTTCGCGGAGCGTGGGCGAGCTGCTTTGTTCGGTGGAGAATGACAAGCTGGAGCTGCTGCCGAACACCAATGTCAACGTGCGCATCAATTCCAAGGAGCGCTTGAATGTGTGGTCGGTGCCACGCGGCGCGGTGGAGTCCGAAAACGGGCAGCGTTTTGTCCTGCTGGTCAAGAACGATTTGGGGAAGTCCGTGCTTGAGAAGCGCCCCATCAAGGTGGGGATCGCGGACGCCACGAGCTATGAAGTGGTGAGCGGCCTGGGAGATGGAGACATAGTCGCGCTTCCAGGCGACGTGGACTTGCGGGACGGCATGCGAGTAAGAATCGTGAACATGGATATGTCCAACCTGAAGGGTGGGAAGGATGCGGGCTCCTAGACTGACCGTTACCGCGGCCACGTTTCTTACCATAGGCTTCGCGCTTTGGGCCATCCCGCAGGAAGCGCCGCTCGACGCGGCGAAAAGCGCTTTTGACAAAGGCGAATACACCAAGGCAATCAGCATCCTGCAGGCAGCTGCCGTGAAAGAACCTGGCAACGGCGATATCCAGTTGTGGATGGTGAAGTCCTACCTCGAAACAGAACAGATTGATGCCGCCGTAAGCAGCGCGGAAAAGGCCGTGGCCATCAATCCGAAGAGTTCCACCTACCACGACTGGCTGGGGCAGGCCTACGGCGAGAAGGCGTCCCGTGCTTCGATGTTCAGCGCGTACCCCTTGGCGCGGAAAACCCAGAAAGAATTTGAGACCGCGGTGCAACTGGACGAGCGGAATTTCGACGCTATGCAGAACCTGATCGAATATGACTGCACGGCCCCATCCGTTGTTGGGGGAGGCGAGGATAAAGCACGGCCCCTGATTCAGAAGCTCATGGGCATGGACGCGGCGCAAGGATACTACGCCCAGGGAAATTGCCTGATTCAGAAAAAGGATTTCGTCGGGGCGGATGCGCAATTCGCAAAAGCTCTGGAAAACAAGCCCAAAACAGCCGACCAGATCTACGGCATGGCTGCGTACTTCGCTAATCGTGGTCAGGGTGACAAGGTGCTGGAGGCCGCCGCCGCTGGCGAAGATGTCTCTGCGACGGATCCGCGCGTGATGTTTTTCCGCGCAGTCGGCTGGATTGTCAAGGGCGAAAAGCCCTCCGAAGCGGAAAAGAATCTTCAGGAGTATCTCCGGCTTGCACCGGGACGCTCGGATTACCCGCGCCCGTGGTCGGCACATTACTGGCTGGGAAAATTGTACGAGAGCCAGAAAAATATAGCCGGGGCCCGGAGCGAGTATCAAGCCGCGCTGAAACTGAACGGAAAATACAAAAAGGCGCAGGAAGCGTTGAAGCGTCTGGGAAACCAGTAACGCGACACAAAGAGAATGAATGTACATACGTGAATCATTGGCGGTGGCGGTGGAAGCGCTCCGCGCGAACAAGGTACGCGCGGTGTTGACGTCGATCGGCGTGATCATCGGCAGCGCGTCTATCGTGCTGGTGGTGACAGTGGCGCTCACGGGGCAGAGGTTTGTGATTTCACAGATCGAGGCTGTCGGGTCAAACCTGGTCTGGGTGGAGCTTATGAAGAGACCAGGTAAAACGCAGCCGCTGAGCCACGAGCTTACCTTTGGCGATCTTGAGGCGGTGAGAGCAACGATTCCTGATTTGACCGCCACGGCCGGTTTCAACGACATGGCCATGACCGTAATCGTGAACGGGCAGGAGCGGCCTGTGAGGCTGATTGGCGTAACGGATGGCTATCAGGCGATCCGGCGGCTTGTGGTGCTCCGGGGTCGGTATTTTGACGGAGCGGACTTCGAGGCGCACACCAAGGTCTGTCTGATCACGCAGGATCTGGCCCAGCGCATGTTCGGGCTTGAGAACCCGATTGGGCGTGAACTCCGGATGGGAGATCTCACCTTCACGGTGGTCGGAGTGTTTCGCGAGCGCAGCCAGACTTATGGCTTCTCGGAAATCCAGAAGGAATCAGTGATTATTCCATGGACATTACTGAAGTACTACACGGGGGAAAATTACTTGGGAACCCTCCAGATGCAGGCGGCCAGCCCGGACGTAGTACCCACTGTGGAGAAGCGCGTGGGAAGGCTCCTGAAAAGCCGTCACCCTCCTGAAGCAGACTACAACATTCAGACACTGACAGGAATCTTGTCGGCGGCGCGCAATATCTCGCTTGGGCTGACCGTATTGCTGTTGTTAGTGTCGTTTATTGCGCTGCTGATCAGCGGCGTCGGGATCATGAACATCATGCTGGTGACGGTGAAAGAACGCACGCGGGAGATCGGCATTCGCAAAGCGATCGGGGCGGCGCGCAAGGAAGTGCTGGCGCAGTTTTTGATCGAGGCGTTTTTGATCAGCGGAGGCGGCGCGGTTGTCGGGATTCTGATCGGCGTTGCCATACCGGTAATTGTGCAGCAATTGCTTCCCGGGAACCTGCGCGTGCCGATCTCCGGAATGAGCGTGATTGTGGCCTTCCTGGTGTCGTGTTCAACAGGATTGTTCTTTGGTTGGCTGCCAGCGAACCAGGCAGCCGGGATGGAACCGATCGAGTCGCTTCGCTATGAATAAGATTGACTGAGCGCGAGCCGGTCTAGGCGGGAAAAGAGCGGGAGGAAAAACGATGTCCTGGAAACAATGGACGAGCGGTGAAGTTCTGGGGATCGCGTTCATGGCTGCCGCGGTGGTGGCGCAAGAAGCACCGCGGACGGCGAGCAGCAGCCCCGTGGTGCTTACGCTGAAGCACAGCATCGAACTGGCGCTCCAGAACAGCCAGGATATCCAGTTGGCCAAGATTCAGGCACGCGTGGCCGACAATACAGCGAATCTCACCAAGTCCGAATTCAGGCCAAATCTCTATGTGGGCTCCGGCGCAGGATACACCTATGGAATCCCGTCAACACCCGGGGGGCAAGCGCCCTCCGTATTCAATGTAACTTATTCGCAGCAGTTGTTGAATGAGCCGTTGCGCGGCCTAGAGAAGGAGCAGGCGGAACAGTCGCGAGCCCAGCGCGTGCTGCTGGACCAGGCGCGAGGCATGGTGATGGCGCGGGTGGCGAGCGCGTACCTGGAATTGGTAAAGGTGCGGCACTCACTGGAGCTGCTGCGAAAGGAAAAAGACAGCGCCGAAAAAATTCTGCAAGTAACCCAAGAACGGCAGGGTGAAGGATTTGAGCTGCCAGTGGAAGTGACGAAGGCGCAGCTCACGCGGGCGCAGGTAGTCCAGCGGATTTTGCAACTCGAGGGACGGCAGGATGAATTGGAGGTATTTTTGCGGAGCCAGTTGGGGCTGGAGGCCGAGCAAACGATCGAAGTGACGGCGGAAGACCTGCCGGGGTCCGCGGAGCAAGAAGGAGCCAACCTGATCGCCATGGCGTCGCAAAGCAGCCCAAGCCTGCTACTGGCGGAATCGGATGTAAAAGGCAAGGAATTGCGTCTGGTCGGGGAGAAACGGGGAAACTGGCCGACGGTTCAACTGGTATCCCTGTACCAGGTGCTTGCAAAGTTCAACAATTACACCCAGTTTCTGAACAATCCGAATAATTTTCGCTACAACAATCTGAACGCTGGAGTGAATATCCAGATGCCAGTATTCAGTTCCAAGACGCGCGCGAACATAGCACTGGCAGAAGCGAATCTGGACGTGGCGAAACTGAACCTGGCGAACAAACGGACCCAGGTGAGCGCGGACGTTCGGCAGAAATCGCGCAAAGTGCAGCAGGCGGATGCGGCCAAGGAAGTGGCGCGGCTCGAACTGCAGCTTGCGCAACAGAATGTAAGCGTGCTGCAATCGCAGTTCGGCGAGGGCAAAACGAATTTGCGCGAAGTGGAGAGGGCGCGGCTGGATGAAAATGAGAAGTGGATGGCTTACCTGGACGCCAATTTTATGCGCCAGCAGGCGCAGCTGGAACTGCTGAGAACGGCCGGACAATTGGACAGAGTTCTGGAATGAAACTGCCGAAGCTTAAGCGGAATATAGAAAATAGAAAAGAAAAAGAGAAAAGGGGAAAGTGATCGGTTAAGCCACGCTTCGATCGCCGTGCGAAGGAATATACGATGCTCGAAAAAGCGAGCTTGAAGACTTTGCTGGAGGCAGTCGAAAAGCTGGAAGCGGGGTTTGGCGCGCTGCCAGCGAACGAAACAGCGGCTCCCGTCGCGCACGGAATCGAAGAAGTCTTGTCGGCGACCGCAGTGCGGCTCCGCGACAATTATCCTTATTTCCATCCTCTCTATGCCGGGCAGATGCTGAAGCCGCCTCATCCGGTGGCGCGGCTGGCCTATGCGCTGGCGCAATGGATCAATCCGAACAACCACGCTCTCGATGGCGGGCGCGCTTCCTCGGCAATGGAGAAGGAGTCCGTTGCGGAGATTGCCGCGATGTTCGGGTGGAAGACGCATCTGGGGCACCTGTGCGGCGGCGGAACGATGGCCAATCTCGAGGCCCTTTGGGTCGCGGGCCAGTTGACTCCAGGAAAAACGATTCTCGCGAGCGAACAGGCGCACTACACGCACAAGCGAATCAGCGGCGTCTTGCAACTTCCATTTGAGGCGGTTTCTTGCGATGTGCGGGGAAGAATGGATTTGCAAGCGTTACGGAAGCGAGTTTCGCAGGGCGATATAGGCGCAGTTGTGGCGACTATGGGCACGACGGCAACGGGTTCCGTCGATCCGCTCGAGGAAATTCTGAAACTACGGGACCATCATGGCTTTCGGGTCCACGCGGACGCGGCGTACGGAGGCTATTTTCGCCTAGCGAGGAATCTTGCCGAAGAAACGCAGCGAGCGTTTGCGCAGTTGGAGCACGTGGACTCGATCGTCATTGATCCGCACAAACATGGCTTACAACCGTACGGCTGCGGATGCGTATTGTTTCGCGATCCGGCAGCTGGGCGTTTGTATAAGCACAACTCGCCCTCTACCTATTTTAGCTCGCAGGAATTACACCTCGGCGAGATCAGCCTGGAGTGTTCGAGGCCTGGCGCGGCGGCGGTGGCACTGTGGGCGACGCAAAGGTTGCTGCCCCTGCGCAGGGGCGGCGAATTTGCGCAAGGCTTGGAACATTGCCGGGAAGCAGCCCTTGAGCTGCGGCGAAGGCTCATGGGGGATAAACGTTTTATCGCGGCGTTTTCGCCGGAGCTGGACATTGTTGTGTTTGCGCCGCGGGCGGAGAGCCTGAGCGCGTCCTCGGCGCTTGCACGAAAGATTTTTGAGGCAGCCGCGCGACGGAGCCTGCATCTGGCGGTGGCGGAACTCCCAGCGGCGTTTTTCACGCCAAATCGGGGAGAGAGGAAAGAAGACCGAACCAGTCTGACTTGTCTGCGATCTGTCCTCATGAAGCCTGAGCACCGGGAATGGATTGGGCGAATTTGGGCGATTCTCGACGAAGCCACAAACGAATGTCTAGGAGGATAGCTCGGCTGGCAAGCTCCACTTAATGCAGGATTTAGCCTCTGGATGCTTTTTTCGCGCCGTCCGCAAAAAGCGATGGGAGCATGCAGCCAAGTCGGTTAAACTATGATCTAGGGTAGTTGGGCTGCAGAACGGGCCAACAAGTAGCAAGCTATTGGTGTAACCAGAAGGGAAAGTTCTGCGCATTGTCCCTGAAGTAAGGGACAATTTGGCTTAGGCTGAGGGTGAAGAATGCCGGATGTATTGAAGACATTGTTGTTGAATCCGCCGAGTTTCGAGAACTTCGATGGCGGGGCCAGTTCGCGTTGGCCCGCGACGCGCGAGATTGAGTCTTATTGGTACCCAGTGTGGCTGAGCTACCCGGCCGGCATGATTCCGGGCAGCCGGTTGCTGGACGCTTCCCCCCACAAGGTCAATTGGCAGCAGACCGTACAGATTTGCACGGACTATGAATTCCTGGTGCTGTACACATCCACTGTGGGTTTTCATAGCGACATCAAGCTTCTGCGCAAGATCAAGGAAGCGAACCCGTCGATGAAGGTGGCCTTCGTCGGCCCGCACGGGCACATCAAGCCCGATGAGACGCTGAATTCCAGCGAGGACATTGATTTCGTCGTGCGCGGCGAGTTCGATCACGCTGTGACGGACTACGCTCACGGCAAGCCGCTCGAACAGATTCAAGGCGCCAGCTTCCGCAGGGATGGAAAGATCGTCCACAACGCGTTGCGGCCGCAATTGCATACGGAGGAACTGGACGCGCTGCCGTTCGCAACGGACGTTTACAAGCGCGACCTGCAGATCGAACGCTACAACGTGCCTTTCCTGCTGAACCCGTTTGTGTCGTTCTATACATCACGGGGCTGTCCGGCGCTTTGCACTTTCTGCATGTGGCCGCAAACGATTTCCGGCCACGCGTGGCGGACCCGTTCGGTGGATAACGTCGTGCGCGAAGTGAAGAACGCGCTGCAATACTTCCCGCAGATGAAGGAAATTTTCTTCGACGACGACACGTTCAACATCCGCAAAGACCGGATGATCGAAATCAGCCAGAAATTCAAGGCGCTGAAATTCCAGTGGTCCTGTACGGCGCGCGATCACACCGATTACGAGACGCTAAAAGCCATGGCCGACGGCGGGGCTCGTTTGTTCATCGTAGGCTTCGAATCCGGCGATCCACAGATCCTGAAGAACATCAAGAAGGGCGCGACCGTGGACATGGCGCGCACGTTCATGAAGAATTGCCGCAAGGTCGGCATTAAGGTGCACGGCGATTTCATCATCGGTCTGCCGGGCGAGACTAAGGAGAGCATCGCGAAGACCATTGATTTCGCGAAGGAACTGGACTGCGAGACCATCCAGGTTTCGCTCGCCCACGCCATGCCCGGAACCGAGCTTTACGACCAGATGAAAAAGGAAGGCTTCCTGCGCGTCGAAGCCCTCGCCGATTCCGGCGGTCACCAATTGCCGCACATCGAATATCCACACTTGTCCAAAGCGGAAATGATGGCGGGTGTGAATCGCTTTTATGACGAGTATTATTTCCGCCCGAAAGTCGTGTGGCGCATCGTGAAAGAAGCGCTGTGGGACGGCCACGAGCGCAAGCGCTTGTACCACGAAGCGACGGACTTCTTGAAGCTGCGCGCCGAGCGCCTGAAGTGGGTGCAGGCCGGCGGCGACACGCCCAAGACAATGGTCTCTGTACCCGAGACTCCATCGGCCAGCGGCAACGACTAACCACCAGGAATGAGCCACGAGCGTAGGCTAAGATTCAAGACTCTGTTCATGGTCTTGCTCATGGTAGTGTGCGCGAATGTTGGCGACTTGCTGCTGAAACGCGGCATGCTCCAGATCGGAGCTGTGCAGGTTTCACTTACCGGACTGTGGCACGCACTTTTGTCTACCACCCATAACGGAACAATCTGGCTGGGAATTATTTTTCTGACTGCCTTCACGTTGTGCTACATGACAGCCGTGAGCTGGGCGGACTACAGCTACGTCATGCCCGCCGGTGCTTTTGGCTATGCAGTACAAACGACGCTCGCCGTTGTAATCCTTCACGAAATGGTGACACCGAAACGCTGGGTCGGCGTGGTGCTCATCTGCATCGGGGTGCTACTGGTGGGGCAGACGAAACCGAGTACGACGAACGTACCGCCGGTGGCGTCATGATTAAGGTTGTCTTGCTGCTGTTGTTCTTCATTTGTTGCAGCACGGGCGGCGAGATTGCCATGACGCACGGGATGAAACAGGTAGGGGAGCCGGGGAGTTTCCACCCCGTGGCGATCCTGCGATTTCTAGGGAGTGCCGCAAGGAACAGCTGGGTGTGGCTGGCATTGCCTTTGCTGGCAGTGTCGTTTTATTCGCTGTTGATCCTGCTATCCTGGGCGCCGCTCAGCCTGGTAATCCCCGCATCTTCTTTCAATTACGTGGTGGGAACATTCGGAGCAAAATACATTTTGGGTGAGGACGTAACCTTCAAACGGTGGGCCGGGGTGGTAATGGTGTGCATGGGAGTCACTCTGGTACTCATCACGGGTTGATGAAAAGTAGCCCTACGTGCTTGACGGAGACCTGGTAAGGAGTGAACGCGGCCTTAGCGACGTTCCTGGCGAATGACAATCCACGTCTCCATCTGGCGACTGGCGATCTTGCTCCTTGCCCTCGCCCCGCTGGGCTACTACCTCGTGGCGACCATCGCTGCCTGGAGATTCTTCAAGCGAGAACGCGCTCGAACGCTTCCCGATTTTACTCCTCCCGTGAGTCTCCTGAAGCCAGTCCGTGGCGTGGATTTTGCCACGCACGAAAATTTCACCAGCTTCTGCCAGCAAAACTACCCGGAATACGAAATTCTCTTCTGCGTGAATGAACTCTCCGACCCGGCCGTGCCCGTTATTCGCCAGGTGATGGCGGAACATCCCGAGAGACGCATCCGGCTACTTTCCGGCGCGGCGCAACTTGGTTCGAATCGCAAAGTGAATAATCTGGCGTTGCTCGCCAGCGAAGCGCAGCACGAAATTCTGGTGCAGAGCGATGGAGACGTGCGCGTCGGGCCGAATTATCTGCGGGAAGTAGTCGCGCCTTTTCACGATGCCTCCGTAGGTGTGGCAAGCTGCTTCTACCGCGGGATCGCGGAGAAAAATCTCGGTGCGGAACTCGAGGCAGTTGGCGCATCTAGTGATTTCTTTGCCGGTGCGTTGGTAGCTGATTGGATGGAAGGCGTCATGTTTGCCTTGGGAGCTTCGGTGACGACTAGCAAGAAATGGCTGGAGAAAATCGGCGGTTACGAGGCGCTGGCGAACCTGCTGGCGGATGATTACGAGATCGGGAATCGCGTGCACCAGGCCGGGGGAAGGGTTTTGCTTTGCCGGGAAATGGTTTGGACGATGTATCCTGCGCAGACGGCGCGGAGCTTTTGGGAACATCAAATCCGTTGGGCGAGGACGGTCCGGCTGGTGCGTCCGGCGTCCTTTTTCGGATTGCTCTTCACGCACGGATTGCCGTGGGCGCTGCTGGCGGCAGTCGTTGCCCCCGCTGCCTGGATCAGCGCGGGATTTCTGTTTGCTTATGTTTTGTTGCGGTTCGTAATGGCATGGGTGGTCGGCGGGTGGGGGATTGGGGATGAGGTGTTACGAGAAAAATTCTGGCTCATCCCCCTGCGGGATCTCTTGAATTTTGCAGTGTGGCTGGGAAGCTTTGCTTCAAACCGGGTGCAATGGGGCGGAGCGGTGTTCGCCATCCGGAATGGCGAGATGGTCGGAGTATCTGCTTCCGATCGGAAGTGAAAAGAACGCGCCGGCCGTGAAGCGAAGCACTAAGGATTCGGATTCGCAGCGGGTTTGGCGGACGCAGCGGGGACTGAGGGGCTGACCGTCATGTTCTGCCAGTCGGTGTCGGTCAGATTCCAGCCACCACCAAGCGCCAAATAAAGCTGAACAAAGACCACGCGCCGGTTGAGCTGCGTCTGACGCAGCGCGTTCTGTTCCGGATACAACTGAATCTGCGCAACCAGAACTTCGAAGTAACTGGCCTTGCCGGCCGTATAGCGCTGGAGAGAAACCTTTAGGCTTCCTGATAAGCAGCGACTGACCGCGCCTGCTCCTTGCGGATGGCTTCATATTTCAAGCGGGAAATAAGCGCGTTGGAAACGTCCGGAAAAGGGTTGAGCGTCGTTTGTTCGTACTGCAGCTTTGTCTGTCGCGGCTGCCGCGGCTTGCGCCGCTTCGGGGGCGTGACGTATCGAGAAGGGATGCAGCAAAGCAGCACCGCAGTTCCTTTCGCTGCCAGCGCGACTCGGCAGGACAAGTAAGGAAGGTAAGCTCAGCAGACTTATGAATGGAAGACATAAGAAATCCCAGTTACGGAGTCGAACCCCCGAATGGCCGCCGCGGTATCACAGCGGGGCTGGCCGGCCAAACTGGTAAATGTACCAGTGACATAAGTTGTCCCGTTCTTCGGCAACACCTGCGGCTTGCTTCCGAAGTTTGGCAATGCAAAGATGCGACGCACGGGGCAAGATCGGACTGAAAAGGAAGTCGTACGAAACTCGACGGAGGAAATGTGCAATGCCCATCCCAAAACCTGGCCTGGTCCGCAAATTCATCAAGCCCTATGTCGTGGACTCCGGGGAAGGGTTTCGGCTCAAGGACCACGACCCTGCGGATACGCATCACCTAAATTCCGAAGACAAGCTGGAAGCGAAAAGAATGGTGGCGGAGGGAGTGACGCTGCTCGCGAATCTCCAGGAGATTCTCTCCGCTCAAAATAGCTGGGGCTTGTTGTTGATTTTCCAGGCGATGGACGCGGCCGGCAAAGACGGCACAATCAAGCACGTAATGTCTGGCGTCAACCCGCAGGGCGTGGACGTTTTTTCGTTCAAGTCCCCGTCGAGCGAGGAACTGGCGCATGATTTCTTGTGGCGGACGAACCGGCGCCTGCCTCCCCGAGGCAAGATCGGCATATTCAACCGTTCCTACTACGAAGAAGTGTTGGTGGTACGGGTGCATCCGGAGTTTTTGGATAAACAGCGAATTCCCGACGCTCTGCGCCGAGACCACTTCTGGAAACGCCGCTACGAGGACATCAACGCGTTTGAGCGCTACCTGACACGCAACGGAATTGCCATACGAAAGTTCTTCCTGAATGTCAGCAAGAAAGAGCAAAAGAAACGTTTCCTGGAACGGTTGGACGACCCGAGGAAACACTGGAAATTTTCCGCTGCGGACGTGAAGGAACGGAAATACTGGGATAAATATCAGGAGGCGTACGAAAAGATGATCCGAAACACGGCCACGGAACATGCGCCGTGGATCGTCGTGCCAGCAGACAACAAATGGTTTACCCGATTGCTGGTGGTTGCCACGATCGTTGATGCGCTGAATAGCCTGGATCTGAAGTTTCCGAAACTGAGCAAAGAGGAGAGGGCTGCTTTACAGGAAGCGCGGAAACAGTTGGAGAAGGATTGAAGCGTCGATACTCCTCGCGCGTAGGATGCACTCTTGTGCACTCGGCGTGCAAAAGCCACTAAAGAGACGCGGTCGGGGGAGGGGGGACGACCTTCAACCGGTTCAACCCAAGATCGTGGAAGATTTTTGGCCAGTAATTCTTGAACATGTTTCCCGCAAATCGCCAAGCAAGATCCGTCCCAACTCGCTCCAAAGATTTTCCCGCAGTTTGTTGGGAGACAGGGAGATAAGCGTTGGCCAGGCCTTCCGCCATCATGGTTCCGAACACTCCGGAAGAGTTAAACACATTCCTGCCGTCGTCACTGCGTATGACCACCAATCGCTTCGCTGAATATTTCACGCTGTCCCAAAACGAAGGATTGACTTGCGGGTAGAACCGCGGGTCCTGGCGCAACACCGTAGGAAGTAAAAACGTACAGAAAAATGCGTTGGAAGAAGTTCTTCCCATGGCCGCGCCAAAACGTCTGCCAAAGGCGTCCCACCCCTGACCGTATGCCGAGGGAGAATTTCTCGCTTGACTGATCCCGGCGCTGCTTCCTGCGGCAATAAGGTATGCGGGAGAAATGCTCTGATTAATAAAAAGTTTGAACTTATCGGTGGCACTCAAGGGGTCGGGACTGGTGGAAATGTCTGGAAACACGATCGACCTGTTGGTCATATAGCCGATGACTTTGCCGGTAGCGTTCAGGGCTCCGCTCTGTGAAGCTTCCTGCTTCGGCTGCGGGGAATCCGGCAAGGACGTTCTGCCAGAGCCAGCGCCCGCCGGCTGTTGGGCGAGCGCGTTCCCGGAGCAGAACAAAAGAAGACCAAACAGCAAGAATGCCACTCCATGGAGAATAGAATGGGAAAGTCGTTGGTAGAACATCACGATTGCCCCTCCGGGGAGTGAGGTCATGGAACCACAGGCTCTAGAAATGACCAGTTCCGAGAATTTATTTCCGCCTCAGCCGTCGTGACAAGACTTCATCCTTCACAGAACTTCTGGAAGTGCCCGTCACACCTCTGGGCGTGGACGACGAGGCAAAATAGCTGGCAGATGGTGAGGGGACCGTATCATGGCTTCTCGCCTCTGGCAACCCATTCCCCCCCATTCCCCGCGAACAATCCCGTCCAAACTTTCCAGTCATCTGCCGGCCTTGGTTGACGGACAAGAAGTCTCGATTTAATCTAGTAAGGTTGGGCAGCAGTTGCGGAAGCTGTATATGCCTCCTGGACTGTCTGTGTTTGCCCCGGCTGGGAGGTCGTCCAATTGGTAGGACTCCAGACTCTGGATCTGGCTATCCTGGTTCGAGTCCAGGCCTCCCAGCCAAATCTTCTCAATGGGTTAGCTTGGACGCGTGCTCGTAGCATGCCCTGAATTTATGCAGGCTGTCTCCGAAGTGTCTCCATTCTCTCCGGTGAGATACACTTCGAGCTTCCTAGCAGCGTCCTTGAGATCACGCCCTGAGATTATGTTGTAGCGGTCAAACACTGCCCGGGTCTTATGTCCAGAGATCGCCATTGCCACTACGGATGCCGGTCCGTCGAAGGTCATGGAAGATCAAGCCGCGATACTGGCGTGGGCGCGCCCGGCGTTTCGCCTTCTTACATTCAGCACATCTGCTTCCTGGACTGACTGGCGCGGTGCAGCCGTGGCAGGTAAAGATACCCAGGCCCGCTCGTATACAAGCTGAGTTCCACGCCTTACGGAAAGTAGCAATTCGCTCGTCCGCATTCATGTACACAAATTCGCTCTTGGGATTGCGCGCGCGTTCGATGCGGAGCATCTCTAACAGTTCACCTAGCATAGGTATTGTTCGCGGCCCATCATTCTTTGTCGTACCTGGATCGAGGCGAATTTCAGCGTTCACGAAGTCCACGCCGAAAAACTTGTGTCACTCGCGCCTGCTTGTCTCATCATTGTTTGGACAGATACGGCTACCGAGAATTGAGCTCCCGCTCAAAATGATCCTCGATCATATGGAATAGCTGGATTTGGTATTCCGAGCCTTCAATGCTATGCGTTTTGTTGGGGTACGCCATAAAGCGAAACTGCTTGCCTGCACGGATAAGTGCATCGATCATTTGAATGCTGTTTTGCAGGTGAACGTTGTCATCCTCGGTGCCGTGCGCAAGGACCAGAGCACCATTGAGCTTACCGGCAAATTTCGTAATCGGATTGTCATAGACGGCCGGATCTTCTGCCGGCAATCCCTGATAACGCTCGGTGTAGATAGAATCGTAGTCACGCCAGTCGGTCACAGGGGCAACGGATGCCCCCGCTTGAAACCGACCGCTGTGCGTGAGCGCGTAGAGAGTCATCGAGCCGCCGTTTGACCATCCCCAAATGCCGACACGATTACGATCGAGCTGTGGGTATTCTGCGAATAACTGATCGAGAGCTGTGAGCTGGTCACGTAACTCGATGTCTCCAAATTCGTGGCGGATTGCGGCCGAAAATTTCTTGCCGCGATTCGGAGTGCCGCGATTGTCCACAGAGAAAACCGCAAATCCGTCCCCCGCCAAAATCTCCGCAAACAAGCCACTTGCGCCCGCCCATTGCGACCATTGGTCAACCACAACCTGCGCGGCCGGACCACCATAAATATTCACGATTACCGGCACTTTGCTATTGTTCGAATTCGGTGAGAGCAGCAGGTGGCCGTACAGAGTTGCGCCGTCTTCGGCCTTGAATTCCAGATATTTGAAAGGTGCAAGTCCATAGGCCGAGACAGGTCTCAATTCTGCAAAAACCCGGCAATTCGCGGTGAGATCACAAACGCTAAACTGATTGGGCGTGAGAGCGGTTGAGTAGTTGTCGATGTAACCGCTGCTGTTATCGGCGAATGTGGGATCGTGAAACCCATCTTCTTTCGAAATGCGTTGCAGGCCCGATCCGTCGAACTTCACGGAATAAATCTGCTGCTGTCGGGGGTCGTCTCTGTTGCAGTTGAAGTAAACCACGCCGTTCTTTTCATCGGCGGATTGAATTCCGAGGACCTCGAAATCTCCGGTGGTAAGCTGGCGTTCGAGTTTGGCGTCAGAAGACAAAGGCGAGGCTTTGTCGTAGCTGTACAGATAAATGTGCGTGTGACCGTCCCGCCAACTGGTCCAAAGAAACTCGCTGCCCGAATGCAAAATCGTGAAATCATCGTTCACATTTACCCACGTATTCGGCTCAGATTCGGTCAAGACCTTGCGTGAGCGGCCTGAGGCTACATCGACGAAATACAGTCCCATCTCATCCTGGTGCCGGTTTAGCACCTCGGCCCACAACGTGTTCGAACTCAGCCATCCGAATCTGGGGATGTAGATATCGCTTTGGTCCGTCAGTGAGATCCATCGCACCTTGCCGCCATTGCTACTCACGATGCCAATGCGCACCGCTGGGTTCGGATCGCCAGCTTTCGGATACTTTTCGAGATCGACCGTGGGGTGCGTAGGTGTCCAGTCAACGATGGGGTATGTGGGTACGTGGGTTTCATCCATCTGCAGGAATGCGATGCGACTGTTATCTGGAGACCAGAAATAATTGCTGTGAACCGAAAGCTCTTCCGCGTAAACCCAGTCCACTTCTCCGTTCAGAATATTGGAACCTTCGGCCTTTCCCCGTTCAGAAGAGCTATTTGTAATCTGTTTTGGAAAGCGGTCTTCCAGGCCCTGAACATACAAATTGTGTGCGCGCACATATGCAAGACGTTTTGCGTCAGAAGAAAATTTCGGATCGCGCACGCCATCCGGCGAAGGGCTGATTTGAACCGTGGTTCCGGTCGCTAAACCGTAGAGCCAAAGCTGGCCGTACGGAGTGAACAGAAGATGTTTGGAATCGGGCGCCCAATAATACGGAGCGACGTGGTAGCGACTGATCTGGTCCTTTTGCCGGTCGTCCTTAATGGATTCGATGGGCGGCGCAAGCTTCGCGAGTTTCTCATCGCTGATTAAAACCTTCTT